>OJDK01000087.1_pt1 | contig 66365 bp, 56 predicted proteins | sample 1592791 | NCBI WGS metagenome assembly OJDK01 (sample SAMN05416878, study PRJEB24817) | seawater metagenome | isolation source: Sea water | place: Canada:Atlantic | collected 2013-11
TTGGTAAGTCACTGCTACGCATACGAATCCAACGCTGCCCCCGCAACGGTGATCGGCTTAACTTATTGTTTTATGCCACTGTGGTGCTCTCTTTTTAATATTTACTTTAAATATCAACAAGATCGAGCCTATGGGAAGGTGCAATAAGCGGAACAACAGTTCCAAGCCGTCAGCCCGGATACCGGCCTATTTGCTATAGATTCTAATGTTGCGGAGGGCGACATTGACGATGATTGTTTGTTCGTTCTATGCCCCTCTGCATAATAGTCACTCAATACGTGAATATATGCGCCATAAAATCGTAATTCCATTACTAGCTTTTTGGTTAGTAAGTCATGCTATGTACAGCAATGCTAAAGAAAGCCTTGTGCTGGACAATGTAACTGTGGAAGCTCATAAATCGTCTCTAATGAATGCTGACTACCAAGTCTTTGAGCGCGAATCATTTATTAACCGCTATCAGAACCTTGCCAGCTTTTTACAGCAACAAAATGGTTTACAAGTGCAACAGGCCGGTGGTTTAGGTAATCCTGCTTTAATTTCTATCCGTGGCGCTAACTCTAGCCAAACAACTTTATTAATCAACGGTATTAAAGCCAACAACAGCCAATTTGGTGGTTACGACCTTAATACAATTCCGTTGAACCAAATCGAAGCGATTGAGATAAGTCGTTCAGGTAGCTCTTTTGATTTGGCCGACCAAGCGATTGGCGGCACGATTAATATTATTACTCGCCAAGGCGAAGAACGCCCTAGTCTTAGTATTAATGCGGGTTCTGAAAAAACCTATGCAACGTCTTTTAGTAGCCCGTTAACATCGGGACTTAGTGTTCAACTTGACCACGAGCAAAGCGCTAATGATTATGATTTTCCGGTACCCAGCCCAATCAACAACCCTCAAAATAGAGATCAAGAACAAACCTTAAAAAATGCTGAATTTGAACGCTCTAGTATTCAGTTGGTGCAAAAATATAAAGACATTGCCGCGCGCATTCGTTACAACAAACAAAATAAAAACATTCCTGATTATTTTCGTAACTCAGACAAGAATGACGCGTTTCTAAGCCAAGAAGATTTAACCTTGTCGTTACAAGGTGAACATTCATTTGACCATAAGCACAATAAAAAGGAGTTTTTGAGCCAGCATAATTGGCAGTTGTTTCATCAAACCAGCGATGAAAACTATCAAGATAAACAAGGTGTTATTGGTTTAGGGACCGACAACGATAAATTCGTACAATCGCGCTCGGAAGCTCAGTGGCAATCAAAGTTACGGTTACAACAATGGCAATTTTTAGCACAGGCGTCTGTTTTTGAAGAACGCTATACCAGCAAATACCTAGACGATTCTGATAGTTTTTTATGCGTCACGCCACAGGGTAATTGTGATCAAGTGGCCGACCAACAGGGTAATAAACTATTATTGGGGTCACGCTGGTCGAATAATAAACACAACCAACAAGTCAGTGTAGATGTTTATAAAACACAAACCAGCAGTCAAAACCAGTTGCGCAATAAACAAGGTCAGGCAGAAAAAGATTCACAATCATTCACTGGTTACAATCTTAAATATTCAGTGTTAACCACTAATATCGATACGCATTTCAGCATTAAAAAAAGCAATCGTCACCCGAGCCTTTTCCAGCTTTTTGGTGATCGTGGGCTACTATTAGGCAACCCAGATTTAGAAGACGAAAGAAGCATTACTTACAGTATCGACAATCTGTATCGGATCAATAAACAAAATCAAGTTAACAGCGCTATTTTTTATCGAGAACTTGAAAACGCTATTATTCCAGTTTATGACTCACGAGGTATAGGCCGCTATGAAAACAGCAAAGAAGCCTATCTTTCTGGCATAGAATTACAGTGGAAGTATCAGAACGATTATTTTTATAACCAAGTATCTGCCGATATATATCGCAGCACGACCGTTGATAATAAAGTGAAATCGTTTGACGACCAACAAATTGCCGGCATTTATCACAACAGCTTTAGTCTCATCACTGGGCTTAACATACAGCGTCACAACCTTGAAATCATTAATCAGTTTAGGCGCGATCTTTATATCGACCGCAGCAACCTTATTCAAGGTGATCATAACCACATCATCGATGTGAACTACCAATATCAATATAAGCAGCTGTCTTTAGGCGCTCGTTTAAAAAATCTAGCCGATATTAAGTATAACGATTTTACCAACCGCCCTGCCACACGTAGGCAATGGATGGTTTTTACGCGTTATGACTTTTAATAACTTAAATATTAATAAATTAATCAAACTAAAAAACCAAGAGAGAAACATATGAAAAAAATAGCATCCCTATTTATCGCAGCCAGCCTACTAGTAGGTTGTGGTGGAGACGATAATAAAAAAGCCAGTTTTAAAATTACTGAAGATTCATATGCTGTGCAGATGCGCGCCGCTGATTACAGCAGCTCTCAAGTTGCTGTGGGTAATATTTTGGGTGATAGAACCGCAACAGACGGCTTACTCATCAAAGATAAATCAGACTTTGCCATTTCAACTTATAACAATTATTTGTACCATATAGGTGCATTTAATATTGATAGCATTGATAAGTACGATACAACTAAAGGCGTCGATGCAGCAGAGTGGTCTTATAGTACAAACTATTCAGGTGATGACTCAGCAAATACTTATAAATTAGTTCAACAAACAGAAACTAATGGCTACCTGATCAATTATGGCAGCGCCAAGGTATTGCAAGTCGATCCAAGTGCTTCAACTTACGAAGGTTTTGTAAAAGCAGAAATAGACTTAAGTGCTTATACATTTTCTGGTGCGAAGTATCCTCGTATGTCAGATGCTGTGATCGTTAACAACCATTTATTTGTCGCCATGCAACGCCTTAGCTTAGATTTTTCTCCTAATCAGCCCTATATCGCTGTGATAGATCTTGATAATAATGAAGAAGTGGATACCAATCCTCAGCAAAGTGGTTTAAAAGGCATTCCTTTAAGTGCGACTAACACTTTCACCATAGTAGAGCATAATGGCTTTATCTACGCAACAGGCCGTGGCGACTACGGCAGTGATACCGGTGGCCTGGACAAGATTGACACCACTACTTATGCAGTCACTGCTTTAATAGGTGACACTAGCTTCCCTGAATTAAATGACCCTGATAATAATACGTATTACCACGTTCGTGATGTTGCGGTCGTTAGTGATCAACTAGCTTACGCTACGCTGAGTATTGAAGCTGGTTGGCCAAATCCAAACACGTCTAAAATTGCTATTATTAATCCATCATCTGGTGCACTTAGTTTATTAAATACAGTTTCAGAAATTGATGGCAAAGAAATCAGCGACATTAACATCGATGCCAATGATCGCTTATGGTTAGGTATTGCCAATGCTGATAACCCAGGTATTTATGTTCTAGACACAGATACTAATACCCTTAGTGGTGAATTTATCAAACTTGAAATGCCAGTTAAGCACATTGAATTTTTAACGGTTCAATAATAATCAAGTAAACTGTTTGAATCATAAAACTGTAGCAATAAACGTTGCGTATACCCGCTATACTCAACGTTTATTTATTATTAAGGAATATCTCATGGGTAACCGTCTATCAAAAATATCCACCAAAACAGGTGACAAAGGCGAAACCGGCTTAGGTGATGGTAGTCGGATTAGCAAAACCTCTACTCGCATTCACGTGATCGGCGAAGTCGATGAGGTAAATTCTTGGGTGGGTGTTTTAGCCGCTGAGTTAGACGCTAACGATGCGCATCAAACAGTGCTTAGCCAAATCCAACATGACTTGTTTGATTTAGGTGGCGAACTCTGTGTGCCAGGCTATAAAGCTTTAGCACCGAGTATGCTAGAAGGCGTTGAAGATGCGTTAGTGGATATTAACGAAGCCTTACCACCACTTAAAGATTTTATCTTACCCGGTGGTAACAAGGCGGCGTCGTATTGCCATATGGTTAGAAGTGTTAGCCGTAGAGCAGAACGTGCCATTGTAGAATTAGCTAATGAAGAAGCCGAAGCGGGGAACGAGGTGAATCCTTTAGCGGTTCAGTACTTAAACCGTTTGTCGGACTTTTTCTTTGTGTTAGCAAGGGATATTGCAAGACAAAATGGCGGCCAAGAAGTGTTGTGGAAAAGCCGCCATACTCAATCAAAAGAAGCCTAACGTGTAGGCTTCTTGGTCGCTTTAATTTGTTGACTTCCGTTACACTTTAAAGCGCTCAACTCTTTCTGTTAATGATTGAGTCAGTGATTGTGTTTGATGCACCGCAGTTACTGTTCCTTCAACATTATCCACTGTTTCTTCGCCCTGCTGACGAATAACCGATAAGTTGTTATCCAGAGCTTTAGCCGCTTCTTGCTGGCTACTGGCAGAAGAAACAATTTCTAAAGTCTTTTTCTGAATCTCTTCCATACTGCCTTGAATACTTTCTAATGCTTCACCTACTTGTCCAGAACTGTCGACGGTTTTACTAACCATTTTGCGGTTAATTTCCATCGTGTCTACCGCGCGCTGAATGTTTTGTTGAACCTCTTGAATAAGCCCGTCAATCTCTTGTGCTGAATCTTGAGTACGGCTAGCAAGTGTTCTTACTTCGTCGGCAACAACCGCAAAACCTCGACCTTGCTCACCCGCACGTGCAGCCTCAATAGCGGCGTTAAGTGCCAATAAGTTGGTTTGCTCAGCAATGCCTTTAATTGTCCCAAGAATAGAACTGATGTTAGTTGAGTTATCGGCTAAACGGTTTACTGCTTCCATTGAGTTTTTCATTTCTGCAGATAACTGTTGAACATCCGAAATCACATTATTTACTACTTTACCTGCTTGCAATGAGCGATCAGCACCCGATAAAGCGGCTTTTTCAGCGTCTTCTGCCATGGTTACTACAGTTATGGCGCGTTCCGACATCAAGCTAATAGTGGTCGCTACTTGTTCAGTTTGCACCATTTGGGTATTAACAGAATTTCGACTGTTATTGGCAATCGTTTCAACCGACAATACTTTTTCACCAACACTTTCGGCAGTATCTTTTACGGTTGATAAAATGCCTCTTACCTCTGAGGTCATTTCGTTAAACGCATCGCGTAGCTGACCCATTTCATCTTTACCCTCAAAGCGAATAACCTGTGTTAAATCACCTTTAGCAATTTTTTGCGCTGCTCTAAAAAAACGTGCAATGGAGTCTTGTACCGATAAGAAAAAGGCTGAATACAAATAAACAATAATCAACAGCACGGCCAGTAATACTAATGCTGTTTGTGTCATTTGAGCCGTTTGACCGTCTAATCTTTGCTGTAATTTTTGAGCGATTAAAGGAAGAAGCAAGTTATCGATATCACGCAATGCTTGAATTTTATTTTGGGTCGCAGTTTCTATATCTATCCAATCGATTGTGACTCGAGTAGCAGCTATCACTTCTTCATCTAATTTCATCTGGATATCAATCATGCCTTCACTGGCGAGTTTCGCCTGTTCGGCAATATTGATTAATTTAAGCCCTTCTAGGTTTGTGTTTACTAATTCTATATCTGGTATTGCAACCGACATTTGGTCGTATATATCATTCAAGAAATCATAGGTAGCGGACTGCAAATATTTTTCAATCATTGCGTAGATACTAGCTGCGTAGCCAATACCAGCCGCATTTCGTATGATTGGCATATTGACTTGAGAAATTAATAATAGTTGTTGTATTTCTGGGTCAGAATCTAGTGCTAAACCGGTGTTTTGAGAGTATTGATTAATAATTAAATACAGTTGGTCCATCACTGATTGATAGCTTTTGTATTGATCAGGCATTGTTGTCAATCTGGCTTCGCCCTCAGTACTAAGCTTGTCAAATTGGCTTTTCTTAAACATATCAAGCTGCTGATTTAGCTCTTCGTTTTCAATGGCGGACATGGCTTTTTTTAGCTGATTATCCACATTTAAACGATAGCTTTTAACACGAGCAATAAGCTCATCATCGGGTTTAAAGACAGCTGGTGCAGCATAATTTCGGTAATCTTCTAGGGCATAAACAACACTCATAATATGTTGAATATTATTAACGGCTATCAATTCACTTTCAGTTTTTTCTAGGCTTTGATAAGAATCATAAAATACCTGACCACTCAAAAAAACCAAAGGGACCATGAATAAAAAGCTGATTAATCCAAACTTAGCAGCATAACTTAGTCGGCCCATAAGTTTCATAGCGGGCCATAACAACTTCTTTAACATAATGTCCGTCCTTCTTTCTTATAGCAGGTTTTTAGTCACCTGCTTTTTAGCGACTTCTTTCAAGAAGAAGATCATGTAATTTACACGGTTAAATAATTTTTAGATCACTATTAAATAAAATTCATTAATTAATGTCCAAAACTTCAATCTAAAGTAGCAAATGTCTTATATCGCTTAATAAAGCAACGAGTCGCTGACTAAATCGGGCTGCTTCAGCCCCATCAATCACCCGGTGATCATAAGATAACGATAGCGGTAACATAAGCTTAGGTACAAATTCACTACCATTCCACACTGGTTTCATTTCAGCACGTGATAAGCCTAAAATGGCTACTTCGGGGGCATTAACAATCGGGGTAAATGCTGTACCTCCAATGCCGCCTAAGCTCGACACACTAATACAGCCACCTTGCATGTCTTTTAATCCTAGCTTACCCGCCCGTGCTTTATGTGCTTTATCGTTAAGTTCTTGTGCTATTTCTGTAACACTTTTGTGATCTATGTCACGTATTACTGGCACAAGTAATCCTTTTGGAGTATCCACCGCCACACCAATGTGGATGTATTTTTTCATAATTAATGCTTGGCCATCAGCCGCTAACGATGCATTAAATTGTGGAAACTCCTTCATAACCACAGCTAGGGCCTTCATAACAAATGGGACTGCCGATAACTTTTGCAGGTTATCTGGCAATGCGTTCACCTGTTTTCTAAAAACCTCTAGTTCAGTAATATCTGCTTGGTCAAACTGTGTTACTTGTGGCACGTTTAGCCAAGCGGCTGTCATGTTCTTGGCTGTTGCCAACTTAATCTTATTTAGGGCTTGGCTTTCTACTTCACCAAATTTACTAAAATCGACCTCTGCAACTTTTGGTAACCCTGCACCCGCCCCAGCTGTGTTTTGCAAAGTTGATTTAACATAATCTTGCAAATCATCTTTGGTGATTCTATTACGAATTCCTGTACCGCTTACTAACTCTAAATCAACTCCAAACTCACGGGCTAGTTTTCGTACCGAGGGCCCTGCATGAGTAACTCCTGTTTTCTCTAGCCTATTAACGCTATCGGCATTGTCAGAAATTTCTGTAGGGGGTTTGGTCGATTTTTTTTCTATCTCTGAGTTTTTTTCTATCTCTGAGTTATTTTCTAGTTCTGGGTTATTTTCTGGCTTTGCTTCTTGGCTAGATTCTATTTTTGCTTCAGATTCTTCACTGCTTGCGCTATTTTCGTCAATACCTTGTTGCTGATTACCACCTTCTGACAGGGTCATTTCTATCATGGCATCCCCTGTTGATACCTTGTCACCCAATGTCAGTAATATTTTTTCTATGCGCCCAGCTTTACCCGCTGGGATTTCCATAGAGGCTTTATCTGTTTCTAGGGTTAATATGGACTGTTCTGCATCGACTTCTTCACCCACATTAACTAATAACTCAATCACTTCTACTTGTTCTGCGCCGCCCAAATCAGGGACGGCTATTGTTTCAACTGTCATCGTTTCAATCCTTACCTAGCTGTACAAAGGGTCTGGTTTTGCAGGATTAATCGCTAATTCTTGCCGAGCCGCTGTTAACACGTCGTCGCTTAAATCACCTTGTTTTTTCAGTTCATAAAGAGCAGCCCAAGCAATGTGCTGCCAATCAACTTCAAAGAAATAACGTAAATTTTCACGAGTATCACTACGGCCAAAACCATCGGTACCTAGTACCTTGTATTGACGATCCTTTGGGATATAAGGCCGAATTTGATCAGCATAGGCTTTCATGTAATCGGTCGCTGCAATAATAGGCCCAGCAGTTACATCGAGTGTCTTTGTTACGTACGGAATTTCAATTTGATCACCCGCCGATAAATAATCCTGGCGCTCACAACTTAAGCCATCACGTCGTAATTCATTAAAAGATGTAACGCTCCAAACTTGCGAGCATATGCCTTTTTCAGCCAGCCAATCAGCTGCTTTTTGAACCTGAATTAAGATCGAGCCACAACCTAAAAGCTGGATACAATTGCTATGGTCTTGCGCAGCTTCGCCGACTGTTTTTAATGGGTACATACCACGACGAATGCCTTCTTCAACACCTTCTGGTATTTGCGGGTGCGCATAATTTTCATTCATTGTGGTGATGTAGTAGAACACCTTTTCTTTTTTCTCATACATCCGATACAAGCCATCTTGCATAATTACTGCTAGTTCATAGCCATAAGTCGGATCGTAACTGACACAATTAGGAATAGTAGAGGCCAAAATATGACTGTGACCATCTTGATGTTGCAAGCCTTCGCCATTGAGTGTGGTGCGGCCAGACGTTGCGCCAATTAAGAACCCTTGAGCTTGCATATCTCCGGCAGCCCAAGCCAAATCACCAATACGCTGAAAACCAAACATCGAATAAAAAACATACACAGGCACCATGGCTAAACTGTTGGTACTGTATGATGTTGCCGCAGCCATCCAAGCCGCAAACGCACCGGCTTCGTTGATGCCCTCTTCTAAAATTCGACCTTTTTTATCTTCGCGGTAATACATCATTTGGCCAGAATCAACGGGCTCATATTGCTGCCCCCCTGATGAGTAAATCCCTAGTTGACGAAACATACCTTCCATACCAAATGTTCTGGCTTCGTCGGGCACGATAGGAACCACTCGTTCACCTAAAGATTTGTCTTTTACCAATTGCGATAAAATGCGCACAAATGCCATAGTTGAAGATATTTCGCGCTCTTTGCTACCGTCTAGCTGCCCTTTAAAACTGCTTAGCTCTGGCGCTTTTAAGGCCTGCCAATTTTCGGTGCGTACTGGCATATAACCGCCTAATTTTTCGCGCTGCTTTCTTAGATAAACCATTTCTGGACTATCTTCTGCTGGGCGATAGAAAGGCAGTTTTTCTAAATCTTCATCACGAATTGGCACATCAAAGCGATCACGAAATGCTTTTAAACTATTAAAGTCGAGCTTTTTAACCGAATGGGTTGGGTTTTGCGCTTCGGCTTCTGGCCCCATGCCATAACCTTTTACGGTGTGCGCTAAAATAACCGTAGGCTGGCCTTTATGGTTCATTGCTTGTTGGTACGCAGCAAATACTTTGTAAGGATCGTGACCGCCACGATTTAGCTTGTATATGTCTTCATCAGACATATCTTTGATCAATTCTTTTAATTCTGGGTATTTATTAAAAAAGTGTTCACGCGTGTACTTGCCGCCTTTGGCTTTATAATTTTGGAATTCGCCATCTACGGTTTCATCCATACGTTTTTGCAAATAGCCTTCACGATCTTTGGCCAGTAGAGGATCCCAAAAACGCCCCCAAACCACTTTAATTACGTTCCAACCTGCGCCACGAAATTCACTCTCTAACTCTTGAATAATTTTACCGTTGCCCCGAACAGGCCCGTCGAGTCTTTGCAAGTTGCAGTTAACCACAAAAATTAGATTCTCTAATTTTTCGCGGCCAGCCATCGATATTCCGCCCAAAGTTTCTGGTTCATCACATTCGCCATCGCCCAAAAACGCCCACACTTTACGGCCTTTACGAGGCACTAAACCGTGAGCCGATAAGTAACGCATAAAATGTGCTTGGTAAATCGCTTGTAGAGGGCCTAGACCCATAGATACAGTAGGAAATTGCCAATAATCGGGCATCAATTTAGGGTGAGGATAAGATGATAAGCCCGGTTTTATTGCTTCTCGGCGAAACGATTCCAAATCTTTTTCATCAAAGCGCCCTTCTAGATAAGAGCGCGCATAAATGCCAGGGGATACATGACCTTGATAATAAATCAAATCCCCCAAAGGGGCTTCTTTGCTATTAGGATTAGGCGCTCTAAAAAAATGGTTAAAACCCACATCATATAAAGTAGCGCTAGAAGCAAAACTGGAAATATGGCCGCCTAAATCACCAGCATTAATTTGGTTAGCTCGGCTTACCATAGCCAAGGCATTCCAGCGAATTAGCGATCGAATACGGCGCTCAATAAAAATATCACCGGGTAATGGTGCTTCTGCTTCGGGGGGAATAGTATTGCGATAAGGGGTTTTAAGCGCATAAGGTAAAGGCGCGCCGCTTTTGGTTGCACGTTCAGCGATACGCTCAATTAAATAGTGAGCGCGTTCAACGCCTTCAGCGCGGATAACGGAATGTATTGCGTCAACCCACTCTTTTGTTTCAATGGGATCGTCGTCGTGTACTTCTTTGAAACTGTCCATAATATCCCTTAACTTATCTAAATATTGCTTGGCTAGAATTCAGTATAGTTAAAGATTTGAACAATGACGGGGCAAAAAGCTATGAATTTTAATGTCTTACCGAGCTTTTGCGATAGCTTCACACAATTGTTGAGTACCTTGCAAAAAGCGAGAGGTGGGACGCTGTAAAAGATCTGGCAAAACATGGTACAAGTGATTGTTTTGCACGGCTTGCAGAGTATCGTAAGCACGCCAATCGTCTAACCATTCTGGGCGCGATTCCCCCATGCCGCTGGCGACAATGACTTGAGGGTTTTTTATTAAAATAGATTCTATACTGACCTGGGGATTAGTCATGGCTAAATCAGCAAAAATATTAATACCACCACACAGCTCTATCGCACGGCTAATAAAGGTATTGCTGTTTTGGGTCATTAATGGGTTATTCCAAACTTGGTAAAAAACACTGATTTTACTTTGCTGGCTGTATGTTGAGCGCAAAAATTGTAACTTTTCATTAAAAGCTTGCTGGGCTTGTTCAGCTTGTTGGTTGTTACCCGTGATTTTACCGTAGGCCACTAGAGCATTGGCTATGTCTGAAAACTTACGTGGATCAGATACAAAGATTTTCATACCCAAGGCTTTTAAACGATCTAATTCACGGTTTCGATTGCCCTCTGGCCACGCAATCAATAATTCGGGTTGCAGCGCAATAATCGCTTCTATATTTAAGGCACTGTAGCCACCAACTCGTGGTATGGCTTTTGCTGCTTCGGGGTAATCAGAATAATCCACTGCCCCCACAATACGATCTTCGGCATTCACTTCAAAAAGAAGTTCGGTAGCATGCGGCATTAAACTGACTATGCGGGTAACGGGTTGCTTAAACGTATGCTGCGTACCATCGTCGTCAGTCAGCACTATTGGAAAATCGGCAACCGCTGTTGGTGCAAGAATACTGCTTTGCAGCAGGACAAAAGCAGCAATTATTTTTAAAAATTTAATGTTTAACACTTTATTTATCACTATTACTGCTCACTACTATTTCTCACCATTACTGCACACTATTAATATTTACTGTTTATGTCTACGTTAAAGATTTAAATTACAAATTGGGCTTTTCTACGGCCTGGGCTAACGCTCTTTCTAGCTGCTGCCAGTTGTCTTCTTTGTTGGCTGGCAAGCCAAAGCGTAACGCGGCTTGTGATTTGTTCGTTGCGGGTAAGTAGCGTGTTAACACGCCTTGTTTTGCTAAGCGATTAAAAAGTCTTTCGGCGCTATCAAAATACACAGTGCTAAATAACCGCGTTCCATGAACCGCAAAAGGTAGGTATTTTTTTAACAGTAACTGTAACCTTTCACTGCTTTCTACAAGCTGCTGCTGTTGCTGCTTGATCCACTCGCTATCTTGCAACGCCAGTTTGCCAATATATTGTGCAGGGTGACTCAGTGCCCATGGTCCAAGCATTTTGTCGGCACGTTTAATCGATTGCTTAGCAGCAAACATAAACCCTAAGCGAATACCGGCTAAGCCAAAAAACTTACCCACCGAACGCAATACAAATAAGCCTTCACGCTCCACAAAAGGCACTAAGCTTTGTCCTGCAGTTGTGTCCATAAAGGCTTCATCAACAATAAGCCAGCCACCTCGACGTTGCAAAATAGACCACCATTTAATTAACTGCTCAGCATTCCAATTATGGCCACTGGGGTTATCGGGGTTAACTAAAATCAGTACATCTACGGGTTGCTGCACTAACAGCTGGGCGATGCGATCACACGCTACCTGACATACACGATGACCTTGCTGCTCCCAAGCTTTAGCGTGTTCGTTAAAGCTGCCTGCCGTGACCCACACCTTAGCGGCACTGTGAGCCGTCACTCCCGGCTTATGACGCGCGGGAGTTTCGCTTAATTGCTTTTGATAAAGGTGAGGCAGCAAACGAATGGCTTGTTGAGAACCGGCACAAGACAATACATTTTCGGAGGTGAGTTGGTTGGCATTGGTGATGTTTTGCAAATAGTATTGTAAAGCAATCGTTTCTAAACGGATGTTTGCCGATGTGTTAGCAGTATTTAATTCTCGTTCAGGCAGGCGCTGCCAGACTTCTGGCGGGATAGCAGGCACGGGCCAACCTTGAGGATTAATGCCAGTACTGATGTCTAGCCAATCACTTAAAGGTATATCGAAATGTTCAGCCGCCGCTGCTAAAGCTCCACCATGATTGGGTAAAAAGCTATCTGAACGTTGGCCATTCTTTTCATAGGAGCTAGAAAACAAAAACAAGCCCTCCAAGGCTAAGCAGCCAAAATAGCAATGTTTTTTGCACTAACGCTAACGAATCAATGATGGTTTGCATCTGAGCCGGTTCACCACAGCCCATTTCTGGCTTAGCTTGCCATTCAGTACCGTTATCGGTTTTGTACCAGGCTCCTTCGCTTAACTGTACATTTAAAGCACCGGCTCCGGCGGTCATTACTGGGCCACCATTTGGGCTAGCACATTGTTTGGCTTGGGATTTCCAGCAAGACAGTGCTTTTTTACCTTGCTCGACACTGCTGGCACAAAATACAAAACCGTAGGCGGTTAAACGTGCAGGAAAATAGTTAAGCACATCATCTAAACGTGCCGCAAAACGACCAAAGAATAAATATTGGTGGGTTTTGTAACCCCACATGGCGTCTAGGGTGTTTACTAAACGATGCAAAACAGCGCCTTCTGCACCAGCAATCATGAACCAAAAAATAGTGGCAAATAAGGCGTCAGAGCTGTTTTCTAACACGCTCTCAACACTGGCTTGAGAAATCTGGGTGCTATCGAGTTGCTGCGTGTCACGACTTACGATACGCCCTAATTGCTCTCGGGCTGGGTCAAGCTGATTAACCTGCAATTCTGCAGAAATAGCACGAGCATGTTGCTGCAGGCTGGCCCAGCCAATACACAAATACAACAGCACTGCATCAATAACAAGGTTCACAATCACAGGCATTGAGTGTTGCACAATAATGATGAAACCAACAAAGGGCGTAACAGCCAACAAAACGGCCACAATGCCACTTATAAATTGGTCACGTTTTTTACTTGAACGGTTAAGGGCTTGCTGGATTAGATCAGCATATCGGCCAAAACCTACCAGCGGGTGAAAACGACGGGGTTCAGCAAAACGATAATCTAAAGCTAAGGCCAACAACAAGGTAAAAAAACTCAGCAACAAAACGGATAACTCCTTAGAAATATCAACGTGCAATGCATCGCTTAGTAGAGCTATGTAATATACTCGGCACAATTGTTTTACGTCTTAATTTTAACAGGCTTACCGTTATTATGCTTCCGAAAAAACTGACGCTCATGGTACAAGGCACTACATCTGATGCTGGCAAAAGCACCTTGGTATCTGCACTGGGCAGAGCCTTATCAAATAAAGGCATTTCGGTCGCGCCGTTTAAACCTCAAAATATGGCATTAAACAGTGCCGTTACTGCCGACGGTGGAGAAATTGGCCGCGCTCAAGCTCTACAAGCTCAAGCTTGTCGTTTGCAACCCCACACCGATTTTAATCCAGTGTTACTAAAACCCACATCCGATATGGGCTGCCAAGTAATTATTAATGGTAAGCCTGTTATTAATATGCAAGCCCGTGAGTATCACAACTATAAACCCGAAGCGATGGCAGCGGTACTAAATGCCCACACTCGCCTAACACAGCAATACGACTGGGTTGTGGTTGAAGGCGCTGGCAGCCCTGCAGAGATTAATTTGCGTGATCGTGATATTGCCAACATGGGATTTGCTGAGGCGGTTGATTGCCCGGTGATCATCATTGCTGACATTGATCGTGGTGGAGTCTTTGCTCATATTGTAGGCACGCTTAATTGTTTGTCTGAATCAGAACAAAACCGTGTTATCGGCTTTGTTATCAATCGCTTTCGTGGCGACATCAGCTTGTTGCAATCGGGTATAAACTGGCTAGAACAAAAAACCGGCAAGCCTGTATTAGCCGTGCTGCCTTATTTAATGGGCTTGCATTTAGACAGTGAAGATTCGGTAAGTTTATCGGCGTCGACTAAAAAAGACACAACAGCGGCAACCCCAACTCAGCCTCCTTTAAAAGTTGTCGTACCTGTCTACCCTCGTATTAGTAATCATACCGATCTGGATCCACTAGCGGCTCATCCGCAGGTTGACTTGCAATTAGTAGGTCCTTCGGTGACCCATACCGCGATCGCCCACGCAGCCGATTTAGTTATTTTGTCTGGCTCTAAAAATACCCGCGCTGACTTGGATTGGCTTAAACAGCAGGGTTGGTTGCCCTATTTACAAAAACATCTGCGTTATGGCGGTAAGATTTTAGGCATTTGTGGGGGCCTGCAAATGCTGGGTAAAACCATCAATGACCCCATAGGCATAGAAGGCCTTGCGGGCCATAGTGAAGGTTTTGGTTGGCTGGATATTGAAACTGAATTATTACCCAACAAAACCCTAAAAAATGTCACTGGCACACTTAATTTACCCGGCCAATCCCCTTGTGATATCCAAGGTTATGAAATTCATGCGGGGCTATCTACTGTAAATTCAACGGCAACCAGTAACACCAACCATCATTCGATTATTGATAACGACGCCCAGCACCTATGTGGCTTGCTATCGAACGACCAACAAATCATGGCCAGTTACTGGCATGGTTTAATGGACACACCAGAAGCACTACAAGCCATTTTACAATGGGCAGGCAATAGCGAGTTTGACCGCGTTGATTATCGAGTATTACGCGAACAAAGCTTAGAGGCTTTGGCAGCGTCAGTTGAAGAATACTTTGACTGGCAAAAACTGTCCCACGCCTTGGCAAGGTTTAACGCCTCATAACACCAAAGCGGCTAGCAATAACGCCTCTTGCACTTCGATTAATGCACCGGCGGTATCGCCGGTTGTGCCGCCAATGCGCTGGGTCATTATGTTGCGCGCCCAAAGCAATACAGCAACAAACAAGATCAACACCAACAGCGCTTTTTGCTGCAATAATATCACCGCAAAGATCGAACAAATCGCGGTTATCATCATTAAAATAACAGGGGAAATTGAGCGCTTTAAATCGCTGCCCAAGCCTTTATCTCGCACATAGGGGGTAAAATAAAATAACGGTAAAATGCTAAAGCGCGCCAGCATAGGAATTGCAATTAACGCCCCTAATATCAGGAAATCGTTCAACTTATCGACCAGCACGACCAAGGCGGCAAACTTAATGAGTAAAACCAATACGACCAACATCACCCCCATAGGGCCGACTGTTGGGTCTTTCATAATATCTAAAGTGCGCTGCTTATCACCATAACCGCCCACCCATGCATCGGCGGCATCGGCCAAACCGTCAAGGTGTAAACCACCGGTTATCAATGACCAAGCGGCCAACATTAATGCCGCAATTAATACGCTAGCACTGTCAAAACTACCTACTTGATTGCTCAAACCCAGCGTAGAAGATTGCCCCACTTGCCAAGAACAAACGCCATAAACAAAAAACACCATCACGCCGATAACAACACCCACCAGCGGATAAAAATACAACGAATTTTGGCTAATGGCAGCGTTATTGTTTTTTAATGCCTTGGTTAAATTAACCGCAGGGATGCGGGTTAAAAAAGCGATGGCGTACCAAAATGAAAACCAAATAATTTGAATCGATTTCATGGGTTTATAACGCCTTTCCGCTACTGTCTTCACCGCTACAGTCTTCACCGCTGTATTCGTCACCGCTATGAGCAATCAAACTTGGCCAGTGCTGCAGCTTTGCTTTATTGGCCGCATCACTCACTGGGCTATGATCTATTCGGTAACGAGACATAGCCGCATAAGGAATGGCAAAACGATTCATGCCTTGCGGCGATAATAACAACAGCTGCTGCAACAACAAACGCATTACCCCGCCATGACATATCAACAATACGCGCTTACCTTGAAAATCAGCCAACAATTCATCCCAAGCGTGCGCTATACGCTGGCCAAAATCCACAACCGACTCGCCATTAGGCGCACAAAATTCAAGCGGTGCTTGCCACATTTTTTCCATTAGTTCGGGGGTTTCTTGCCAAATAGCTTGGGTACTTTTACCTTCCCAATCGCCATAATGTATCTCGCGCCAAGCATCACGAATAAACAACAACGGTGTTTTTTTATGCACCGCCTGCTGCTTTGATAACTGGGTTTTAGTGACGGCACTTTTGTCATAATCAGCAACAAGCTGAGCGGCAAAATCGGCGCAACGAATTAACGGCGAAGACACCACCACATCCCAGTCAGCAGAAGAGTCTGCAATGCGTTGCTGAGCTTGTCGCCAGCCTTTTTGGGTAAGAGCATGATCTATACTGCCGCGTAAAATAGTGCCCCCTTGTGGGCAAGCACCTTCGGGCTCACCGTGTCGCATAACATCAATAAAAGTCGGTGGCATGTGCATGTTAATATCCTTATTATCCAATCAACTTTCGCTAATGGCAGCTTCTGCAAAAGTCGCCATTTCGTTGTGCAGCGCACACGCTTGGCGCAATAACGGCAAAGCGGTTGCCGCACCACTGCCCTCTCCTAAGCGTAAATCTAAATTCAACAAGGGTTTTGCCGCCAGCGTTTTCAGCATATGTTGGTGGCCTTGCTCTTGAGACTGATGACTAAAGATCAACCAATCAAGTACATCGGGGTTCATTTTACAGGCAGCCAGTGCCGCAGCCGTGGTAATAAAACCATCGACAAGTGCCGGAATACCTAATTGCGCGCAACGCACATAAGCCCCTGCCATGGCGGCAATTTCAAAGCCACCCAATTCTTGCAGCACTTGGTCAGCAGTTAGCGCACTTGTATCAATACGCGCCAGCGCTTGCTCTATCACTTTGATTTTATTATTCAATGCGGCGTCATCAATACCCGTTCCTCGGCCAGTCATAATCGCCGGAGTTTGTGACAAATAAGCACAGCCTAATGCCGCTGCCGAAGTCGTATTACCAATGCCCATTTCACCGGCAATAAAGAGATCAACTCCGTCTTTTTTAGCTTGTTCGATCACTCCGCGGCCAATGCTTAATGCTTGTGCTAATTGCTCGCTAGACATTGCACTTTGTAAGCTCAAATCTGCGGTTCCGCCGGCAACGGGTTTGCTAATAAGGGCGTCGTAATCATCACCAAAATCGATATCAAATGCGGTGCCGCAATTCACCACCGACAGTTGCGCTTGATTGATTCGGGCTAATACCGATATCGCGGCACCACCGTTAACAAAATTCCGAATCATTTCTACCGTTACCGCTTGCGGAAAAGCCGATACACCCTGAGCTACAACCCCGTGATCACCGGCAAAAATGGTAATTAATGGCTTTTTAATATGCGGCCTTTCATCGCAGTATAAACTGGCCAACGTAATAGCAACGTCTTCTAGGCGACCCAAAGAGCCTGGGGGTTTGGTTAACACCTGCTGACGTTCTTGCGCTTCGGCTTTTACTTTTTCGTTAATCGCCAAACAATCGGCTTGCCACCAAATTGAAGCCGATGCCGGTGCATGGGTATGTGTCATAATCATATCTCTTATCTGTTATTTTAAGCGCATAGGTAAACCAGCAATCACCATGGTGACTTGCTGTGCAACTTGAGCAATTTCTTGATGCAGCCAACCCGCCTCATCGACAAAACGGCGACTCAACTCACCCAATGGCACTATGCCCTGCCCAACTTCATTACTCACCAAAATTACTTGGCCTTTAGCGGAGGCCAACGCAGCCAACAATAAACGCTTATGATCGGCAAGGGTCATTGCTGGCGAATTCATGGCAGCGGATTCATCCATCTCGCTCATTAAAATATTGGTGAGCCATAAGGTAAGACAGTCAACCACAATGCAAGTGTTTGGTTGTGAATGCTGGCTAATGGCATGAGCCAGTTGCAAAGGTTCTTCAACGGTTAACCAATGCTGGGGGCGATCGTTTATATGGCGGTCAACCCGCTGTTGCATCTCTTGGTCATAGATTGTGGCCGTGGCAATGTAAACCACGCTTTTGTTCGAGTCTTTAGCCACTTGCTCGGCCATACGACTCTTACCAGAACGCGCACCGCCTAAAATTAATTGCACTGCTTGATTGTGATCGCTACTCATAATGGCTCGTATTCTATTTCGTTAAAAAGCGGCTATAATTTAATCATCGCCACAAAAAATCATAGAAAGTAAATAAATAAAAATAATAAGAAAATAACAAATAAAGGAAGTATACCGCTATGAACAAAGAAAATCGCATGCACCCAAGGAAAATCTTGGACAGTACCGTTAGCCTGTTTCAGCACGACTCCAAAGAATACATAGGCTTGATGGTTGATGCCTCTGATTCGGGCATGATGATGTCATCTTATATGCCATTAGAAATTGGCGCAGTGATAGAAATCGACATGATCGACATTCCGCCCAATATTGATAGCCGCCGCACCGGTACCGTTATCGCTAAAGTGATGTGGAACGACCGCATCACACCCAGCATGTACGGCAATGGCTGCCAGTTAATTGAGCGTAGCGACGAAGCACAAAGAATGATTAACTTTTACCTAACAGAACATTAAATACTTAATAGAATATATAGAATTCTGTAACACAAGCACGCTGCCTTAATACAGCGTGCCACCTACAATAGTGATTAACGCGATAATCACTAGCCATACAATGACACTGCGGGTATGCAACATTTGCAGCCTAGCCATTTGATCGCAAGCATCTTGAGAACTGTCTTCGGCGCTGGGCTGCTTAGGCTCAAACTCTTGCGACAGGGCAGCAATCGCCACTCGATTAAGTACGATATCCGCCGGTAAACGCCAATTCCACAGAGTCGTTTTCCAAACAGCTATAGCACCGACAAAATTGCCTACCAAAGCAAAGGTTAACCCTAATAAACGTGCCGGTATCCAAGCTAACCAATGCAAAGGTCGCCAAGCTTTTTCTTCGCAATGAACCAGTTGTGAGTATTGTAAAGTAAACCAAGCGATGAGTACCCCAGGGGCTCCAAAAATAAGAAACCAAAATACCATTAAAAAGAAAAACTCAAACCAACGGTGCAACACAGTCCTGCTCACTTGGTTATGCAGCTCATTAGGCTCATTGCATAGCTCAATCTCTGGAATGGCAATGTATTGATCGGCACAGCGAAAAGCCCCTTCTGCATCACCCAATTCAACTTTTTCGCGGTATTCATCCACGTAGCGATCAAAATCAGCGTGCCTAAGTACATACAACAGCAAGGCAACCTCTAGCAAGATAGACAGCAAGCCCCATAAAACATCTTCGAGCAGCAAAAAACTGCCGCCAATTAAAATACCCGGCACAAAAACCACCAACACATAACGACTGTTACGGCTTAACTTATGAAACCATGCACGGTCTTTAAATAATGCAAACCAGCGAGCAAACGTGCGGCTTTGGGTATTACTCCGGCTCATACCCCGATAACGCTGGATCATTAAAGTAAAAAATAAAATAAGAAACTTCATACCGACTATTGTCCTTAAAAAAAGAAAAAGGAGAGAATATTCACATCATTAATCAAACAATTTAATTTAATATTAGTTCAAACTGGCAAATAACCTTTGCCATTTAAACGCTGGACCCGGATCGGTTTTCCGTACTGGGGCAATAAACTCATGCCCAGTTATACGATCTGCAGTAATGGCTGGGTAAGCAGCTTTAAGGGCTTTTATCACCTGCGCCAGCATCTCGTATTGTTCGCTTTCGTAAGGGTGATCATCGCACCCTTCAAGCTCGATACCAATCGAAAAATCATTGCAGTTTTCGCGCCCACCATAACAAGACATACCCGCGTGCCAAGCACGCAAATTAAACGGCACAAACTGCACCACAGTGCCATCGCGCTTTATATATAAATGACTCGACACCTGCAAATCGGCAATTTCGGTAAAATAGGGGTGGGCATCAACCGCCAATTTATTACAAAAAAAATCCTCAACATACCCCCCTCCATATTGTTTGGGCGGTAAGCTAATATTGTGGATAACCAGTAACGAAATTTCTTGCTCTGGGCGCTCATTATGGTTTGCAGAAAGGCAACGCCGAGCAATATTTAACCAATGATCGCTCACAAACACAGGCTCAATCACTGGCACAACTGCTTGTTTTGATTGACTTTGTTGCACTTTTTTACGCCTTTTTTTAGCAGAAATTAAATTTGATTTTGACTCATACAATCAGCCGAGTATAGTGGCAAGACTTAATAATAATTATTCAAGAAAGGTAAAGTTTATGGTCGAGATTATCAATACCGTTAATGGCTGGGCATGGGGAGCACCCATGTTATTGTTAATTGCGATCACAGGTATCTTTCTTACCCTAGGCTTAAAAGCCTACCCCATACTCAATATTAAAAAAGGCTTTTCGTTACTTTGGTCTGGTCGTGCGGCCAAAGGCGAAGGTGACATCAGCGGCTTTAACGCCCTAATGACATCCCTGTCGGCCACTATTGGTACCGGTAATATTGCTGGTGTTGCAACCGCTATTGCTATGGGTGGCCCCGGCGCACTGTTTTGGATGTGGATTATTGCCTTAATCGGTATGGCGACCAAATACGCCGAAGCTGTTTTAGCTGTGCACTATCGCGAAAAAGACGAAAACGGCAATTTTGTCGGCGGGCCCATGTATTACATTAAAAACGGCCTTGGCGAAAACTGGAAATGGATGGCCGTAGCCTTTGCTTTCTTTGGCATGATCGCAGGCTTTGGCATTGGCAATGGCGTACAAGCAAACTCGGTGGCCGATGTTGTTCATAACTCTTTCAACGTCCCCGAACTAGTAACTGGCATTATCATGGCAATATTAGCGGCACTGGTTTTACTAGGCGGCATTAAACGCATCGCCACAGTTGCCGGTAAGTTAGTCCCTTTTATGGCCATTGCTTATATCATTGGCGGCTTAATTTTACTGGTTATGTACTTTGACCGTATTCCAGCAGCATTCGACATCATTATCACCCACGCCTTTACACCAATTTCTGCGGTCGGCGGTTTTGCCGGTGCAACAGTATGGGCTGCCATGCGCTTTGGTATTGCTCGTGGTGTTTTCTCTAACGAAGCCGGTTTAGGTAGTGCGCCGATCGCCCATGCCGCCGCGCAAACCAATAACCCTGTACAGCAAGGTACTATTGCCATGCTAGGTACATTTATCGACACCCTCATTATTTGCACCATCACCGGCTTGGTAATCGTTGCTTCTGGCGCTTGGCAGTTAATTGATCCAGAGACCGGCAAAGCGCTATCGGGCGCGACCCTTACCTCAACCGCGTTTAGCCAAGGCCTGCCTTCGGTAATGGGAATTAACTTTGGTGAAATGATCGTCACGTTTGGTTTGATTATTTTTGCCTTTACCACGCTATTAGCTTGGTCTTTTTATGGCGAAAAATGTGCTGAATATTTGTTTGGTGTTAAATCCATCATGATTTTTAGAACCTTATGGATCGTTGCCATTCCAGTTGGTGCAACCTTCCAGCTCGATCTTGCTTGGTTAGTGGCCGATACGTTAAACGCTTTAATGGCGGTACCCAACTTAGTTGCCTTGTTATTACTTAGCCCGGTGGTGTTTAAGTTGACTAAAGCGTCGAAAAACAAAGACTTATAGGTCGGGGTTTAGCCCGACAATGATGTAAATTGTTGCCCTAAAGGGCAACCTACTTTTGGTGCACTGCATTTAAGATGTAGGTCGGGGTTTAGCCCGACAATCTCCTCTCACAAAAATGTATAAAATACCTTATTATACAATTTTGCTTTTAAGCTCTTATTTTTAAATTCTTACCTTCATATTGAATAGAGACACACCATGGCGCTTGATTTAACCCCTTTTACCCAAGACATTCGCAATACCGTTAAACAAGCGCTATTAGAAGACATTGGCGACAATTTCGTTTCTGGTGACATCACCGCACAACTGATTCCCGCGGAAAATCAAGCCAAAGCACGTATTATCAGCCGCGACCGCGCCATTGTTGCAGGCTCAGCTTGGGTGAATGAAGTGTTCAAACAAGTCGACCCCAATGTGAATGTTAACTGGAAAATAAACGACGGCGAATGGGCAGAACCCAACCAAATATTATTTGAGCTCATTGGTTCGGCACGCTCTCTATTAACTGGCGAACGCGCCGCGCTAAACTTTTTACAAACCCTATCGGCCACCGCCACACTCAGCCAGCACTACGCCGAGCTGGTAAAAGGCACCGGCGTGATATTACTCGATACCCGCAAAACCTTACCGGGTTTACGCGTTGGCCAAAAATACGCAGTAAGCTTAATAGAAGGCTGCAACAACCACAGAATCGGCCTATATGACGCTTTCTTAATTAAAGAGAATCACATCTACGCTTGTGGTGGCATTCAACAAGCGGTTGCAAAAGCCCACCAAATTGCCCCGGGTAAAAAAGTAGAAGTGGAAGTCGAATCCATGCAAGAGCTAACGGCTGCATTAGAAGCCGGTGCCGATATCATCATGCTCGACAACTTCAGCCCAGCACTTATGAAAGAAGCTGTTGCTTTAAACAAAACATTTGAATGTGCTAAAAACCCAGTGGGCGAAAGCAAACACGCCAAGCTAGAAGCTTCGGGTGGCATCACCACGCAAACCTTACGCGCGTATGCAGAAACCGGGGTCGATTACATCTCGATTGGCGCACTCACCAAAGACTGCACCGCGGTGGATTTGTCGATGCGCTTGGTTTAAAACCGCGCTTTAACACAAGGCAAAACAATGCAAATATTCGGCATCACTCTTAATAGATACTCAATTCCGATTGTCTATTTAGCCTGCACCATTGTGGGCTTTTTGCTGATGCGTGAAAGTATTCATATCTTTCAACAACCTTTAACCACGCGGGCGATCTCACTCATATTAGGCACTGGCTTTATTGCCTTGTCTTTACCTGCAATTGCCACTGCCAAAATAGCGCTACCTAAACAAGCCAGCGTACTGCTTATTATTTGGTTAGCTTGGACGCTACTATCCACCCTACTTGGCGACCAACCTTGGCCTGCTATGGTGCGCTGGTTTGAGATACTGACCAGCGTACTCATGGGCTTATGTTTGTATTTTATCCTCAGCAAACAACCCGATCTGATTAACTTACTACTAAAAGCCATCGTTGCAGCGGTATTACTGTGTTTGGCTGCGTTTATTTTATATTGGAATCTATTAGCCAACCCCATTAAGCACAACTGGGTGAGCGACATTCCCTTCTTTGTGAATATTCGCCATTTTGGCCAACTGATCGCGGTTGCGGTTCCTGTCGGTTATTTCTTATTAGAGATGCATGCTCGCGAAGGTAAAAACACGCACCGAAGCACTGGTTTCTGGGGAACTAGCTATTGGATCGCTAGCTACTTGATTGTATGCTGGGCGCTGGTATTTTGGCTGGGCGGGCGTGGTACATTTTTGGCCGTAAGCATCACTACAGTATTGCATTTTTTTATTAGCAAAGAACACAAGCAATGGTTAATTATTGCGCCGATCGCGGGCTTAATTATTTCTCTGTTTTTTCTGGTAGACAATCCAAGCTTAAATTTATTAAGACATGTCGGTGAAAAGGGCGTGTCACTCAACGCCATGAGCTCATCACGCTTAGAAATCTTTATTGAATCTATTGTTCATTGGTGGCGAGTGGCACCGATCACCGGTATTGGTGCAGATGGTTATTTTTATATTATTCCTGCCATTGGAAATGCTGAAGGTATTGCTCATCCGCACAGCAGTATTATTCAACTGCTGTTAGCGTTTGGGCCTATTGGTTTATTGATTCCGAGCTACTTCTTTTTTGTACTCACAAAGCACATAATAAAAGCCGATCAAACCAGCCAATTGTTTTATCTTGTGCTGCTATCAACCTTAATACTGTCTGTATTCGACGGTATTCTTTATCACGCTTACGGGTTATTCATCAGCAGCATTATTGCAGGTATCTGTATCGCCTTAGCTTGGCCTGCTTCTAATAAAGCTACTGAAAATCAACCAACACAAAAAATATTTAGTAAAGCAGTCGCCTTAGCTTTAACGATCGCCATATCAGCCAGCGCCAGCTACAGTGCTCTTTTCATCTACCAGCTGTATTATTCTCAGTACGGTGTAAAAACTGAACAATGGATCAACTGGAACGCACGCTACCCGCTGTATTTTTCTGAAACATGGAACTATCAGCGCTATAAAACAGAAGAAATGGAACTATTAAAGCAGCGCTATATCGAACGCCTATATTGACAATAGCAGCATTGTTAAATTTTCCAAAAGCCCAACATTAAGCATTTCTAATCCTAATTAGGTAAACGAATGATCCATGAGGTAAGCCAACTAGCTGAGTTTATAAGCAGAATCAACAGTATAAGCTGACTATTTTTAGGACTTAGTGACAAAATTTGTCAATAAATTCATCGTTAATTTTTTAAAAGTGCGTTATTGTTAACCAGTTAACACTACCGTTCATAGACCTGCTAGACGCCCCCAACCAAGCAAGGTATGCTTCTTTCCACTTCTTGTCAGCCACTGACACCAACTCACACAAGTTGGCACAGTAACTGCAGATTATTTAAGTGTTAATACAAACAATGTGAAGCATTATTATAATGATTCACTCATAATAAAATTTTGGAGCAGTCCATGAAAACACAACAAAAAGGTTTTACCTTAATCGAATTGATGATCGTAGTTGCGATTATTGGTATTTTAGCATCTGTATCTATCCCAATGTATCGTGATTACATTGTACGTACAAAAGTGGCGACCGCTTTAGCTACTGTGAACAATATTCAAACTGCATTAACCATTACTAATAATGAGGGTGGCACAATTACTGCGTTAGATACTAACACTGCTAACGCTACTGGATGGCAAGGTATTGGCATGCGTGAACCTGCTGTTGCATCCATGGACGAAATTTCACGAATCACTGTTTCAACCGCTGGAGTGATTGCACTTTATCTTGATACTAGTGTTACTGGCGGTACATTAACCGCTCCTATTATCACACTCACGCCTAATTTTGGTGGAGCTGTTACAACATGGACAAGTCAATTTTCTGCAACTGCCGGTGATGACGCTGTTAATGATGCTAACACTGTAGCATTAATTGAGACTTATCTTGAGCGTAATGTTAATGGTAGTTAAAAGCTTGCTGAATATTTAGCAGAAAGGCCCTTCGGGGCCTTTTTTATTGCCTGCGATTTACCATTCATTCAAACTGCTTCACACTCTTTCAACTTAACGCCCTACTGCGTCTTAGCTTTCACTGCTCGGCCTTTCCTATTTCTTATTATTTGCAGTACACTAACTAATAGCCTTAAATTGGCGTTGATACATCGTTAAAAAAATAAAAGTACCTTTAAGAAAAGCAACTATAAGAAAGCACCCAGTTTATGAATCTAAATGGTTTAGCCCGATCTTTGAATCTAGCCGGTTTAATTGACGAAGAAAATGCTCGTAAAGCCCTTGATATAGCCAAAGCTGAAAATTCGACCTTCGTTGCAGTGGCCGTTAAAAATGGTTATGTCGATGCCTTGCAAGTGGCTAACCTAGCCTCTAACGAATTTGGCTTACCCTTATTAGATTTAGCGGCGTTTGATACTGAGCTACTAATAAAAGACGTGGTTAGTAATGAGTTAATCGAAAAACACCGTGTACTGCCTATTTTTAAGCGCGGTAACCGTTTATTTCTTGCGCAAAGCGATCCTTCAAACATTACTGCGATAGACGAGATTAAATTCAATACCGGCATGAATGTAGAGCCGGTTATTGTTGAAGAAAATAAACTGGCGATTCTTGTTGAAAAATTTATCTCTGCCGAAGACAGTTCTTTTGATGATTTAGATGATGAAGACCTTGATGTTGATATTGAAAACCCAGAAGAAGAGCAAAAGCGCGATGAACCGGGTACGGGGGAAGATGCGCCGATTGTACGTTTTGTAAACAAGATTTTATTGGATGCAATTAAAAAGGGCTCTTCGGATATTCATTTTGAGCCTTACGAAAAACGCTACCGTATCCGACTTCGTACCGACGGTATTTTACAAGAGGTTTCTAGCCCACCGATTAATTTGTCGGGCAAAATTGCGGCGCGCTTAAAAGTGATGTCGAAGATGGATATTTCTGAACGACGGGTGCCACAAGACGGCCGTATTAAGATGAAAATATCCAAAACTAAGGCGATTGATTTTCGGGTTAACACCTTACCGACTCTGTGGGGTGAAAAAGTCGTTTTACGTATTCTAGATCCTTCCAGTGCGCAAATGGGTATTGATGCTCTAGGCTACGAAGAAGACCAAAAAGCCTTGTATATGGAAGCGCTAGCGCAACCGCAAGGTATGATTTTAGTTACCGGCCCTACGGGTTCAGGTAAAACTGTATCCTTGTATACCGGTTTAAATATTCTTAATACCGAAGAAACCAATATTTCTACCGCCGAAGATCCGGTTGAGATTAACCTAGAGGGCATTAACCAAGTCAACGTTAATGCCAAGGTTGGCTTAGATTTTGGTGAAGCACTACGCTCGTTTTTACGCCAAGATCCCGATATTGTCATGGTTGGTGAGATTCGAGATTTAGATACCGCATCGATCGCGATTAAAGCGGCGCAAACTGGGCACTTGGTTTTATCCACGTTACACACCAACAGCGCCCCAGAAACGTTAACCCGCCTTGCCAATATGGGCGTGCCAGCGTTTAATATTGCTACCTCGGTAAGTTTGATTATTGCCCAACGCTTAGGGCGTCGTTTATGCAAGGTGTGTAAACAACCAGCGGATATACCTGAACAGGTTTTACTTGATGCGGGTATGAGCAAAGAGATGATTGCCAGCGGTACGTTTTTTAAGGCTGTAGGCTGTGATGCTTGCAATAAAGGCTATAAAGGGCGCGTGGGTATTTACGAAGTGGTTAAGATCACTCCGGCGGTGTCAAAAATCATCATGGATGGTGGCAACTCGCTAGAAATTGCCGCAGTAGCTGCAGAAGAAGGCTTTAATAATTTGCGTGTGTCTGCGCTGCAAAAAGTACATCAAGGCGTTACCAGCCTTGAAGAAGCGAATCGAGTGACATCCGATTAATGCCATACTGATAAGATAATGGAACAAGACAATGGCCAAAGATAAAACACCCAAACAGGTAACGTTTGAATGGGAAGGCAGCAACCGTAAAGGACAAAAGGTTAAAGGTGAAACCTCTGGCCCGAATATGGCGACGGTTAAAGCGCAGCTGCGTAAACAAGGTATTCAGCCTGGTAAAGTGAAGAAAAAAGCCACGCCCTTGATCAGCTTTGGTGGCAGTAAAAAGATCACGTCTACCGACATTACGTTTTTTACCCGCCAAATGGCTACCATGATGAAAGCCGGTGTGCCATTAGTGCAGTCGTTTGATATTGTGGGTGACGGGGTTGATAACCCAGCGATGAAAAAACTGATTTCTCAGGTACGTGACGACGTATCTGCGGGTAACGATTTTGCTTCGGCGCTGCAAAAGCATCCTAACCACTTTGATGAGTTGTTTTGTAACTTAATTCAATCCGGTGAGCAGTCTGGTGCCTTGGAGACCATGCTGGATAAAGTGGCGATCTACCAAGAAAAAACCGAAGCGTTAAAAGCCAAAATCAAAAAAGCCATGATGTACCCTGCCATTACTATGCTTGTTGCCGCGGTAGTAACGGTCATTTTGTTGGTAAAAGTGGTACCGACTTTTGAATCTATGTTTAAGAGCTTTGGCTCTGACTTACCGGCACCTACCAAAATGGTGGTGGCTATTTCAGAATGGACGCAAGCCTATTGGTATTACATGGTTGCTGCTGTTATCGGTTTTATTTTCACACTAAAACAAGCACTGGCTAAGTCCCCGGCTTTTAAAGACAAGTTTGAAGCAGGCTTATTAAAAGCACCGGTGTTTGGTGATTTAATTATGAAAGCCGCGGTTGCTCGCTTTGCGCGAGTGTTATCAACCACGTTCGCCGCCGGTGTGCCCTTGGTAGAAGCACTAGAATCGGTGGCCGGAGCGGTGGGTAACTCAGTGTATCGTAAAGCGGTGATCAGTGTCCGTGACGAAGTATCGCAGGGTCAGCAGATGCACTTTGCGATGAAGTCGACTGGTGTATTCCCCAACATGGTGGTGCAAATGACCAGTATTGGTGAAGAATCGGGTGCCCTAGACAGCATGTTATCGAAAGCCGCCGATTATTTTGAAGACGAGGTCGACAACGCAGTGGATAACTTGACCTCGCTGATGGAACCTTTGGTGATGTCATTTTTAGGGGTGGTGATTGGTGGCATGATTGTCGCTATGTATCTGCCGATTTTTGAAATGGGTAAAGCCATCTAATGATTTTTTCTTCTATGAGTGTGCAACTGGCATCCCTTGCCGATGTTGCACACTATCTGCAGCATCAGCCTTATGCGTTACCTGTTTTAGTTGTTATTTTATCGCTGTTAATCGGTAGTTTTTTAAACGTGGTGATTTTGCGCTACCCGATTATGATGTTCCGTAGTTGGCTAATAGACAGTAAAGATTTGGCCGACAACTTGCCTGACCACCCTGCTTTTCAAGATTTAGACACGCCCTATACCTTGTCTAAACCGTCTTCTCACTGCCCCCGTTGCCAAAGCCCAGTTAAGGCTTGGCAAAATATCCCGATTGTGAGTTATGTTTTATTAAAAGGACGTTGTGCTGGATGCGCTAAAACCGGACACGACACCAAGATATCGTTACGCTACCCCTTGGTAGAATTCGTTACCGCGTTATTAAGCGTGGCCTTGTTGATTAAGTTTCCTTTTTCGATTCAATTAGGCGCGATGCTGATATTTACTTGGGCGTTAGTCGCCATGAGTATGATTGATATTGATCACCAAATACTGCCCGACACCATGACACTGTCGTTAATGTGGCTGGGTTTATTGCTGAATATTGACCATACCTTTGTTGATTTACAAAGTGCAGTGATCGGTGCGGTAGCCGGATATTTATCGCTGTGGTCGGTATTTTGGGTGTTTAAATTACTCACTGGCAAAGACGGTATGGGCTTTGGTGATTTTAAATTGCTGGCCGCTTTAGGTGCTTGGTTTGGTTGGCAGTTTTTACCTATGATTATTTTGCTGTCGTCACTTGTGGGCGCGGCTGTGGGCATTGCTGGCATTATGATTATGGGTCGCGATAAAAACATTCCTATTCCGTTTGGCCCTTATTTAGCCGCAGCCGGTTGGATTGCAGCGATGTGGGGCGATGAAATTATGGCCTGGTATTTACCCGCTTATTAACCGTTTTAAGGAATAATAAATGATTATTGGTTTAACCGGTGGTATTGGTAGCGGCAAAACTGCGGTTAGCGATCGTTTTAAAGCCTTGGGGATCCATGTGGTCGATGCCGATGTGGTAGCGCGGTTTGTTGTAGAGCCCAAGCAACCGGCTTGGCACGATATTGTGGATTTTTTTGGTGCCGAGGTATTACTCGCAGATCAAACGCTGAATCGTGCTTGGTTGCGCGAACAAGTATTTGCCGATACCAGCAAACGCAAGCAACTGGAGCAGTTCACCCACCCTCGCATTCGCGATGAAATTATTCGTGATTTAGCCAGTTCACAATCGGCTTATACTTTGTTGGTTTCACCTTTGTTAATAGAGAGTCAACAAGCCAGTTTAGTGAATAAGATTATTGTGGTGGATGTTGCTGAAAGTGTACAAATAGAGCGTACTTGCGCTCGGGATAATAACGATGAAGCGCAGGTTAAGCGTATCATAGCTGCCCAACTGCCCCGCGCTGAGCGCTTAGCTAAGGCAGATTGGGTAATCGATAACAGTCAGCCGCTATCGACCCTCGATGACCGTGTGGCGTCTTTGCATCAAGATATTTTAACGCTGCTTAATTAATATTAATGCAGGTTTGCATCTTGTTGCTCTAGTTCCCATTGTTGCGACATCATTTCTTCTTCGACACTCTTTCCTGGGATAGCATGACTGCCGTCTGCCCATGCACCTAGGTCGATCAGTTTGCAGCGCTCACTGCAAAACGGGCGATCGACTGCTTCTGCGGCCCACACAACCTCTTTTTTACAGGTCGGACATTTTACTTTAAGGGCATTACTCATAGTGCTTATTCTCCTTTATTCTTTTGTAACATGAGCTTGAGTCATGGGTTTAAATCATAGCTTTGAATCATAGACTTGAATCTTTAGCTGCCATCAGTACGTTTAAAATCGCTACATTAGCTTCTGGAAATTGATATTGATCCAGCTCACTGCGTTTAACCCACAGCAGTGGCTGGCCTTCTTTACCGCCTAATCCAGTGCCTAGTTCGAAAACGTCTAAATCAGAAGTTTCAGAGCAAGCAAGCCCAGCTTTAATTAGAGCATCTGGCTCGTTATAAACAGCCCACACGTCCAGCAATACCGATTTGTCAGGATAATGAAAAGGAATGCTGATGACGGGTGTCATATTAATCACCGAGGTCATCAACCCCAGTTCTTCTTCTAACTCCCGCTGCAAAGCAACCTGTACGCTTTCTCCGCTTTCAACCTTGCCACCGGGAAATTCCCATAAACCGCCTTGGTGCTGATGTTCAGCACGTTTGGCAATTAATATTTGACCTTCGCCCTTGTCGGCTTGCTCTTTTAAACAATCAAAAACAATACCTACGGCTACATGAACGTGCTTTTTCATACGACTCTCTTACCAGTCCCTTAACATCAATCTTTTAAGATCAGTCTCTTAACATCAATCTTTTAAAATCAGTCTATGAACGATAATCGGCATTAATGCTCACATAGTCGTGAGACAGATCTGTGGTCCAGACACGCTCACTGATGTCACCACGACCCAAACGAATGTTAATGGTAATTTCAGCTTGAGCAAAAATGGCCGCTCCGGCTTCTTCGCGATAACTAGCAGCTCGACCACCATTTTTTACAATACAAACATCATCGAGATAAATATCAATATTTTCTAATACCATATCTTTTACCCCAGCGCGTCCTACCGCTGCAAGTATTCTCCCCCAATTAGCATCACAGGCAAATAAAGCGGTTTTTACCAATGGAGAGTGAGCTACGGTATAGGCAACGTCTAAAGCCTCTTGCACACTGGCGGCTTGTTCGACATTGATTGTCACAAATTTTGTCGCACCTTCGCCATCACGAACAATGGCATGAGAAAGTACGGTAAAGGCATCTAATAAGGCGGAAAAAAGCGCTGCATAACGTGGATCTTGTGCACTGCTAATTTCTTCCATGTCGGCTTTTGCTGTTGCCACTAATATGCAGGAGTCATTGGTCGAGGTATCGCCGTCGACAGTGACGCGGTTAAACGACTTATCGGCCAGTTCTTTACACATGCTGTCTAATAGCGGCTGTGCGATCACTGCATCGGTTGTCAGGTAAGCTAGCATGGTCGCCATATTCGGCATGATCATGCCAGCGCCCTTAGAAATACCAGAAATATTAATCATGTCTTGAGAACTGGCTTGTTCAGTACCTGCGGTCGTTAATGCAACTTGCTGACTGTAGCCCTTGGGCAGGGTGTCTGTTGTCATAATCCCTTCAGCGGCAGTTACCCAAGCGTTATCAGTTAGGGCACCTAAGGCTTTCGGCAGTGTCGACAGCAGTTTATCCATGGGTAAGGGTTCGCCAATCACACCCGTTGAAAAAGGCAAAATTTGCTGTGCTTGAACCTTGGTTAAATAGGCCAACTGGGTGCAGCTTTCTAGGGCGTCAGCCAAACCTTGGGGGCCAGTACCTGCATTAGCATTACCGGTGTTTATTACTAAGTAACGAATATTGCCTTCTGCTAGATGTTTTTTAGCAACTTGCACTGGCGCTGCACAAAAAGCATTTAATGTGAACACTCCACTTACTCGGCTGCCTTCGGCTAGTTCAAAAATGACTAGGTCGTTGCGGTTTTCATATTTGATGCCCGCTTGTGCGATACCAATATTAACGCCATTTACTGGGTGGTAATGTTTTAAAACTTCTAATCCAACCGCCATATTATTCTCACATTCTTTGTTAATTAGTGCTTAGTGCTTTTCTGTTTAAACGCAAAAGGGGCAACCTAAGCCACCCCTTTTTGAAAATGTAACACGACTTTATTAATTTTAATTTAAGCGGTTAATTTTCCATGGCATTGCTTATATTTTTTACCTGAACCACACGGGCAAGGTTCATTACGCCCTACTTTTTTATCTTCGCGAACAAAGGGTTGAGCGGGCTCAGCAGGTGCGGCTTCGTCAGTTTCACCTTCTGCGGTGATGCTTGCAGCACTTTGATGCTGATAACTGGCCTGCTTGGCTTGCGCTTCGGCCTGAGCGCGGCGCTGCTCTTCCATTTCTCTTACTTCGTCTTCTTGTCGTACTTTAACGTGAGATAAAATTCGAATACTTTCACGCTTCATGTTTTCGAGCAATTCTTGGAATAACTCAAACGCTTCGCGCTTATATTCTTGCTTAGGGTTCTTTTGTGCATAACCACGCAAGTGAATACCCTGACGTAAGTGATCCATTGTCGCCAAGTGTTCTTTCCAAAGGTTATCAACCACTTGCAACATCACTTGTTTTTCAAACATGCGCAATGGGTTTGCTTGCCCAGGAACAGTTTCTACGGCTTCTTCTTTTGCCTTATAAGCATCGTTGAGTGCGGTTTCAATGCGTTCACGTAAGGTTTCTTCGTAAAGTTTATCGTCTGCATCTAACCACTGCTGTAATGGCAAATCTAAATCAAATTCTGATTTTAGCTCTTCTTCTAAGCCTGGGATATCCCATTGCTCCTCAAGGCTCTGACGAGGAATGTGGGTATCAATAACCGTTGTTAGAACATCGTGACGAATATTAGCCACTACTTCTGAGATATCATCAGAAGACATGATGTCGTTACGTTGATCATAAATAACGCGGCGCTGATCGTTAGCAACATCATCGTATTCTAGTAGCTGCTTACGAATATCAAAGTTACGACCTTCTACTTTACGCTGGGCTTTTTCAATAGCGTTGCTAACCATACGGTGTTCAATCGACTCACCTTTTTCCATACCCAGGGCTTTCATCATGTTGCGGATACGATCCGACATAAAGATACGCATTAGACTGTCTTCTAGCGATAAGAAGAAGCGAGAAGAACCAGCATCACCTTGTCGCCCTGCACGGCCACGAAGCTGGTTATCAATACGACGAGATTCGTGGCGCTCGGTAGCAATAATATGCAATCCACCCGCTGCTAGTACATCGTCGTGACGCTTTTGCCAAGCCGCTTTAATGTCGGCGATTTGTTGTTCGCTTGGATTGTCTAAGCCTGCAACTTCAACTTCCCAGTTGCCGCCTAGTACAATATCGGTACCACGACCAGCCATATTGGTGGCGATGGTAATAGATCCTGCGGCACCTGCTTGGGCAATGATTTGAGCTTCTTTATCGTGCTGCTTGGCATTTAATACGCTGTGTGGAACCTTGGCTTTGGTTAGCTCTTTGGATAAAAGTTCGGATGTCTCAATCGAGGCCGTACCTACCAATACCGGACGCTGCTGCGCCACTACTGTACGAATTTCTTCAATAACTGCTTGGTATTTTTCAGTTTGGGTTAAAAATACTAGGTCGTTGAAATCAATACGTTTAACCGGTTTATTGGTTGGGATTGCAACCACAGCCAAGTTATAAATTTGGTGAAATTCAAACGCTTCGGTATCAGCGGTGCCCGTCATACCACTTAATTTATTGTATAAACGAAAGAAGTTTTGGAAAGTGGTCGATGCCAGAGTTTGGCTTTCGGCCTGAATAGCCACACCTTCTTTGGCTTCGATCGCTTGATGTAAACCTTCACCCCAACGACGACCAGGCATAGTTCGGCCTGTGTGCTCATCTACAATAACAATTTGATTGTTTTGAATGATGTAGTCGATGTTTTTCTGGTAGATAACTTGGGCACGTAAAGCCGCGTTCACGTGGTGCAAAAGCGTTAGGTTAGAAGCAGAATACAAGCTTTCACCGGCTTTCAAAATGCCCTCTTGCTCGAGCATTTCTTCAACAAATTCGTGACCCGCTTCAGTTAGCTCAATAGAACGCTGCTTTTCATCCAAAATATAATGACCTGGGTGGCCATTTTTACCTTCTTCCGCGTCGATGTGCTGCGTCATTTGCGGAATTAGGATTTTCATTTTTTTATACAGTTCAGAACTGTCTTCTGTCGGCCCAGAAATAATCAGCGGAGTACGGGCTTCATCGATTAAAATGGAGTCCACTTCATCGACAATGGCAAAATTAAGTTCGCGCTGGGATTTTTCATCGCTCGAAAACGCCATATTGTCGCGCAGATAATCAAAGCCAAATTCGTTATTGGTGCCGTAGGTAATATCACAAGCATACTGTGCACGCTTGGTCGCGGGGTCTTGACCCGGCACAATTACACCTAAAGTTAACCCTAAGAATTCATACAACGGGCGCATCCACTCGGCATCACGAGTCGCTAGATAATCGTTCACTGTTACAATGTGAACACCTTTGCCTTCAAGGGCGTTCAAATAAGTGGCTAGAGTTCCGACTAGCGTTTTACCTTCACCCGTTTTCATCTCGGCAATGTTGCCTTCGTGCAGTGTCATACCACCGATTAACTGAACGTCGAAGTGACGCATGTTCATCACACGCTTACTGGCTTCACGACATACCGCAAATGCTTCTGGCAAAATCGCATCTAACGATTCACCCGCACTAATGCGTTGTTGTAATTCGGGAGTTTTTGCTTGCAACTCGCTATCTGTTAAAGAGGCTATGGCGTCTTCGAGTGCGTTGATTTTCACAACGACTTTACGCATACGCTTTAGTTCGCGGTCGTTTTTGCTTCCAAAAATTTTACTGAATAGATTACCGATCATGATTATTATTTTTTAAACCCAACAAATAGAGACAGCGAGAATAACCTAACAAAAGCAAAGACATATCTTTAATAAGGCACTCCCATATTTATAACAAAAAAGAGAATGATTACAAAGATTTAGCGCAATGTGCGGTGCAAATAAGCAGAGGGATCGACGGTGCGACCGTTTTTGTAAACTTCAAAATGTACGTGAGGGCCGGTCGAACGACCAGTACTACCCATGAGTGCAACAACATCACCCTTGCGCACCACATCACCCACTTTTACTTTGAGTTCTGCGCTGTGTGCGTAGCGTGTTTTATAACCATTGCCGTGGTTGATTTCAACCAGCTTGCCATAACCGTAACGGTTACTGGCCCAAGTAACTACACCAGAAGCAACAGCAATAATATCGGAGCCTTCTTTACCGGCAAAATCAACACCGGCGTGCCAAGCCAAACGGCCGTTAAAGGGATCGGTACGCTTGCCATAGCGTGAAGACATCCAACCCCGTTTAATGGGTCGCCCCGCTACAAAGGTATCGGTTTTAATCTTATTGGCGAGTAATAGATCATCAAGAACTTCGAGTTGTTGTTCGCGGCGATCAATTTTAGACGCCATATCGTCTAAAACTGTTTGTATTTCTGGGGCTTGATACGATTCACCCAAAGTGCCTGGGCCGCCAAGTGCTGGCACTGCAGAGAAATCAAACTCGTCACCATTAATTTTGGTGACATCAATTAAGCGCTCACCAAGAGCATCAATGCGTAATATTTTGGCTTGTAGTTCTGCTAACCGAAGGGTTAGACCATCGAGTTCTTGATCGGCGTGTTGGCGAATTTGTTGCAGTTCTTGACGCTGTTGGTCAAGGTCTTTTTCCCAAGCTTCTGTTGCTATTGGGTCAAATAGGCCTTTGTCGGCTAAGTGTGCTGCTAATAAATAGCCGGTGGCGCCCATGGCAAAAGGCAACACACACATAGAAGCTAGTAGCATAAAACGCGCTACTGGCCCTAAAGAGTATGTTTTCGATTGTCCATGCCGTTTACCGACGATAATAATATTCATAACAACCAGTATAGCTTTCCAAACACAATTAAGGCCATAGTATATATGGCCTTAATTAAGGAATATCAAAACAAGTCAGCAAATATCAGATTAAATTGCTGCAACCGGTTTTGTGTATGAGATAGGTGCGTTTTCTTCTTCGAATTCTACAAATTCCCAAGCGTCTGTTTGCAACTCGAGTGCTCTTAATAGCTTATTGTTTAAACCATGACCTGATTTGAAACCAATAAACTCACCCATTAGGCTGTAGCCCAATAGATAAAGATCACCAACTGCATCCAAAATTTTGTGTTTTACAAATTCGTCGTCGTAACGTAGGCCGTCTTCGTTTAATACGCGGTATTCATCGACAACGATGGCGTTATTAACACTACCACCTAGGGCTAAGTTTTTAGAACGCAAAAATTCGATGTCTTTCATGAAACCAAAAGTACGAGCGCGGCTAACTTCTTTTACGAACGAGGTCGAAGAAAAGTCTAAGCTAGCTTTTTGAGCACTTTGCTTAAATGCGGGGTGGTCAAACTCAATTTCGAACGTTACTTTAAAGCCGTTGTATGGCACGAACGAAGCAATTTTGTCACCTTCACGAACTTCTATTTTCTTTTTAATACGAATAAAGCGCTTAGCTTTTGACTGCTCGGCTATACCCGCTGATTGAATTAAGAATACAAATGGACCTGCACTGCCGTCCATAATAGGCACTTCTTGAGCGCTCAGTTCTACGATCGCATTGTCGATACCTAAGCCAGCCATTGCCGATAGCAAGTGCTCGACTGTATCAACGCGCACGCCGTCTTGAACAAGCGTAGTAGACATAGTGGTTTCACCCACATTGGTCGCTTTTGCTTGAATATCGACTACTGGGTCAAGGTCGACACGTCGAAAAACAATCCCATGATCGACAGGAGCTGGCTTCAGCGTGAGATAAACTTTTTCACCTGAGTGCAAGCCAACACCAGTTGCACGAATTGTATTTTTGAGTGTACGTTGACGAATCATATCGGTTTACCAATATTGTTGAATATAACTAACTAATTATTAAAAATGGCGGCTCATTATACCAAATATAGATGAGCGCGCCACTAACAATTTTTTAATCAGCTTGTCGACGTAGAAAAGCAGGGATGTCTAAGTAGTCCATATCCTTCGCTTTTGCACTGGCTGCATCTGGCGCAGAGGCCTTTGCGGCGGCCGCTGCAGCTGCTTTTTGACGTACGTGAGCAGGCTTATCTAATTCAGCATAATCCGCCGCACTTGTTGGTGCTTTTTTAACCACTTCGGGGGTTACTGTGTTATCAACCACCTTTTTTGGCTTCTCTGTAGTACCTTTATAACCCAATCCTGTTGCGACAACAGTTACTTTCAACTCGCCGCTTAGTTCTGGATCAATTACAGTCCCTACAACAACCGTTGCGTGCTCTGAAGCAAACTCTTCGATTACTTCACCCACTTCGGTGAATTCACCTAACGATAAATCCAAACCTGCGGTCACGTTCACTAAGATGCCGCGAGCACCTTGTAAATCAACATCTTCTAATAATGGGCTGCCAATGGCGGCTTCTGCTGCTTCGCGGGCACGATTGTCGCCAGTAGCGGATCCCGTTCCCATCATGGCTTGACCCATCTCAGACATCACCGTGCGTACGTCGGCGAAATCCACGTTGATCATACCGGGACGCATAATCAAATCAGCAATGCCTTGTACCGCGCCTAACAATACATCGTTGGCGGCGCTAAAAGCGTCGAGCAATGTGCTGTTTTTACCTAAAACACTAAGTAGTTTTTCATTCGGGATAGTAATTAATGAATCAACACTTTCGGCTAACTGAGTCAGTCCTTGCTCAGCAATTAAAGTGCGTTTCTTACCTTCGAATGGAAATGGCTTAGTAACAACAGCAACGGTTAAGATGCCTAATTCTTTTGCAACTTCAGCCACAACAGGTGCGCCGCCCGTTCCGGTACCACCACCCATTCCGGCGGTGATAAAAATCATGTCAGCGCCGCTAATTGACTCGGCAATGCGCTCACGATCTTCCATTGCTGCTTGGCGTCCAATCTCTGGATTCGCTCCGGCACCAAGACCTTTGGTAACGGCACCACCCAATTGAATCACTGATCGCGCTTCTACATTACGTAGTGCTTGCGAGTCTGTGTTAGCGCAAATAAATTCTACGCCTTCAACATTGTTAGATACCATGTGTTGAACGGCATTACCGCCGCCACCACCAACACCGATTACTTTGATTACTGCACTTTGTGGTAGATCATCTGCCAATCCGAACAGATCCCCTTCACCTTGGTGAGACATAGCCCATACCTCCATTACTTAGCTTAACGCTGCGCTTATAGTTATTAAATATTAAAAGTTGTTTTGAATCCATTGTTTTACACGCGAAATCAAGTCTAACGGCTCTTCTTCGCGGGTATTTTTTTTAACTGGATCATTTTGTTGTGCTGCAGCGTATTGAAGCAGCCCAACGGCTGTTGCATACACTGGATTATTAATTACTTCTGTTAAGCCAGACACACCCACTGGCTTAGCTAATCGAACCGGCATATGAAAAATTTCTTCGGCCAATTCTACAACGCCTTCCATTTTTGCAGTGCCTCCAGTTAGTACGATGCCCGCCGCGACTAATTCTTCATAACCGCTGCGACGCAGCTCACCTTGTATTAAGGTAAACAGTTCGTCATATCTTGGCTCAACGACTTCCGCTAACGCTTGTCGTGATAAATCACGAGAAGGTCGATCGCCCACACTCGGGACTTTGATTGTTTCATCTTCTTTTGCTAGCTGAGTTAATGCACAAGCATACTTAATTTTTATTTCTTCGGCGTGTTGCGTTGGTGTGCGCAAAGCCATAGCAATATCATTAGTTACTTGATCGCCCGCAATCGGAATCACCGATGTATGACGAATTGCACCGTCTGTAAAAATTGCAATATCGGTGGTGCCGCCACCAATATCGACTAAGCACACGCCTAATTCTTTTTCATCGTCAGTTAGTACGGCATAACTCGAGGCTAACTGTTCTAAAATAATACTGTCGGTTTCTAAACCGCAACGTTGTACACAACGTTCAATATTTTGTGCCGCATTGGCTGCACTGGTTACCATGTGCACTTTGGCTTCTAAACGAACACCCGACATACCAATAGGTTCTTTAATGCCTTCTTGTGCGTCGATAGAATATTCTTGTGGAATCACATGTAAAATTCGACTTTCACCATTTAACTGCACGGCTTTGGCCGCTTCAATCACGCGCTCTATATCGCCATGAGTCACTTCACGATCTTTAATGGCGACCATTCCGTGTGAGTTCATTGATTGAATATGACTGCCTGCAATACCCGCGTATACCGAATGAATGCGACAACCTGCCATTAATTCTGCTTCTTCAACTGCACGCTGAATCGATTGCACCGTGGATTCAATGTTAACAACCACGCCTTTTTTCATACCACGGCTGGGGTGCGAGCCAAGCCCGACGATTTCTATTCCACCATCAACAGTGACTTCACCAACAATCGCAACGACTTTTGATGTACCTATATCCAGTCCAACCAGCATGTTTTTTTGCTGCCCTTGACTCATTGTCTATCTCCTAAGCTGGAAGCCATTTTATGGCCGCCCCTTTTCCATATCTAAGATCAACCACTGCAACTTTTTCTTGTGGCAGTATTTTTAATAATTCAATCAAGCGTTCTACACGTTGCTCTATTTGCTGGCGACCTAAGCGAATCGTCCAACCGTTTTCTAATTGCATTTGCCAGCTGCCTACCGAGTTCATGGTTAAACTTACCATGGCTGCATTAACCGAAGACAAACGCGTTTGAAAACGCTGAAACTGTCGCATCACTTGCGCAGTTTTTTGCTGCGGCCCAAACAATTTGGGTAGCTCGTTGGTATTAAGACGTTCGGGTAATAACAGTTCTTCACCTTTGGGGTTCAACAAGGTTTGCTGATTCCAAACTGCTACCGGAATGTCTTCTTTAAATTTTACTAATAATGTATCTGGCCAAACTTTTTTTACTTGTGCACTTTTAATAAGAGCCAACTGTTCTATTTTGTATTTTACTTGGCGCACATCTAAAGAAAAAAAGTTCTGTTCTTTTACCCATAATAATTGTTTGGCTAAATCATTTGCCTGCCAGTAACGGAACTCACCTTCTATTTCTACATTTTCTACCGACCAGCCCCAGCGTACTTGTTGCAATCCCCAAACGCTTGCTATTAAAAGTGTGCTAATAAAAACACCCTGTATTAACCAAGCAGGAATTGCGGCTACTGTTTCTTTTAATGAAAAAGGTGCCTTATTTTCTATTCGTGTTGCGCCACGGTTTGTTTTTTTCTTATTGCTAGCGCGTTTACTTTTGCGTTCCTTCGCTTTGTCTTTTATTAACTGTAATTGCATTACTTTTAATCCTTTAAGCTTGCACACTTTAAACCGTTTGTTGCAAAATTTTAACCACTAGGGCAGGCATAGTTAAACCCGCTGCTTTAGCAGCCATAGGCACTAAAGAATGATCCGTCATTCCCGGACTGGTATTCACTTCTAATAACCAAAAATTTCCTTCTCGATCCTGCATGGCATCCACTCGACCCCAGCCGTGACAGCCGACAAGTTTGAAGGCTTTTAACGACATTTTTTGCAATTCTGTTTCAGCGTAATCTGGCAGTTCTGATGGCAATAAATACTGGGTATCGTTAGCCTTGTATTTGGCATCAAAATCATAAAAATCATGTGTCGTTTTTAATTGGATTGCCGGTAGAGCCTGCTCTCCTAAAATCGCCACGGTAAATTCTTTACCTTCTATATATTGCTCGGCAATAACTAAATCGTCGTGCTGCGAAGCAAAGGCATAACTGTCGGCTAGCTCTTCACTACTGTGTACTTTACGCATACCAATACTGGAACCTTCACGGGCGGGTTTCACCATGGCTAAACCTCCCAAGGTTTGCATAATTGAACTCCAGTCACTGCTTGGCTCTAGCACAAACGCTTTAGGGGTTGCTACTTGGCAAGCATCCCATACTAATTTAGTGCGCCATTTATCCATCCCCAAGGCAGAAGCCATAACACCGCTACCGGTATAGGGTTTATTTAATAATTCCAATAGGCCTTGCAATGTGCCGTCTTCACCACCGCGACCGTGTAATGCAATAAACGCACGATCAAAAGTAGCCTGTGTTAATTGTTCTGCGCCGTTGTGGCCAACATCAATCGCAAAGGCATCAACCCCCGCTTCTAATAAAGCCGTTAATACCGCATTGCCACTATCAAGCGATACTGATCGTTCAGCCGATGTGCCACCCATTAATACAGCTACTTTACCGAGTGTTGCTTTTTCTTCAGCAGAGATGCGGTACGTCATATCAATCACGCCCCTCTGCCAAGGTTTTTTTAATGTGACGGCTGTTGGCGACAATTTGTGGTAATTGCTGTGTTAGTGTTATCGCCAAGCTGCCGATATCACCAGCCCCTTGGGTTAACAACAAGTCACCTGGCTTTAATACCTTACTAAGTACTTGTGAAATATCTTCATCTCGCTCAACAAAGACTGGGTCTAACGCCCCTCGCTGGCGAATACTGCGACATAAAGCGCGACCTTCTGCACCAGCAATAGGTTTTTCTCCGGCAGGATAAACATCCATTAATAACAAGACGTCTGGTTCGGATAACACTCGCACAAAGTCTTCGTACAAATCACGCGTTCGGCTGTAACGGTGCGGTTGAAACAATGCAACTAACCGACGTTCAGGGAAACCTTTACGGATTGCTTCTAAGGTTACTTCTACTTCTCTTGGATGATGCCCGTAGTCATCAACCAGCAAGACACTGCCTTCATTACCTTCTAAATCAGTGCACTCTACTTCTGCACATACTTGGAAGCGTCGACCAACACCAGCGAAATTTTCTAATGCATGAACAATGGATTCGTCATCCACTTTTTCGTCACAGGCAACAACAATTGCCGCCAGTGCATTTAAGACATTGTGCACACCCGGCATACGCATACGCACCGTTAAGTCTTTTGCCCCCTGTGGGCGTTTAACGGTAAAACGAGTAAACAATCCTGTTTGCTCTATATCGACTGCCTGATAATCAGCATCATCACTCAGGCCGTAGGTTATAAAATGACGAGAAACACGAGGTAAAATATCGCGCACATTATCATCGTCTATGCACAGCACTGCCAAGCCATAAAAGGGTAAATTTTGTAAAAAATCGATAAATGTTTGTTTTAACTTATCGAAATCACCACCGTAAGTTTCCATGTGATCGGCATCAATATTTGTGATGATAGAAGTCATGGGCTGTAGGTGTAAAAATGATGCATCGCTTTCGTCTGCTTCGGCCACTAAATAACGGCTAGCACCTAAGCGCGCATTACTGCCTGAGCTGTTTAAGCGCCCACCAATTACATAAGTCGGATCTAACTTTGCCTGCGCTAAAATAGAGGTAACTAAACTGGTCGTGGTGGTTTTACCATGCGTACCTGCGACCGCAATACCATGTCGAAAGCGCATCAGTTCGGCAAGCATTTCTGCCCGACGCACAATCGGAATACGCTTTTCGATTGCGTATTGAATTTCTGGATTATTTTCATCAATGGCTGTTGACACAACAACCACATCAACACCGTCTACGTTATCTTTTAAATGCCCTAAAAATACTTGTGCACCCATGTTAGTTAAGTGCTGAGTCACTGACGATTGGCGTAAGTCGGAACCACTTATTTGATAACCTTGGTTAAGTAATACTTCGGCAATGCCACACATACCAACGCCGCCAATACCAATAAAGTGAATGCGTTTTATACGACGCATTTCTGGTATAGCGTAGGCTTCTGCTGGCCCAGTCGTGAGTGGATTTTCGTTAGCCATTAATCATTTAACCTTATTTGTTTTATTACTTGCTCAGCAACAACGTCGGTTGCGTTTGTAATAGATGCACTAGAAGCAGCTAGCGACATCGTTTTAATGTGTTGTGGATTGTCAACGTAATGCTGCCAACGCTGTGCTAACCATTCACCTGTTAATTCAGATTGTTGTTTTAGTTCTGCACCACCGGCATCCACTAATGTTTGCGCATTTGCGGTTTGATGATCATCAGCGGCGTGTGGAAACGGTATCAAGATTGACGCCTTACCCGCACAAGCTAGTTCTGAAACTGTGAGCGCACCGGAACGACAAATTACCAGATCAGCCCATTCGTAAGCGGCTGCCATATCATCGATAAAAGCAACGACTTTGGCTTTATCAGATAAACCTTTGCTAGCGTATAATTGTTGAACCTGTTCGATATTTTTTTTACCGACTTGGTGCCACAGATTGGGTAAAGAATACTTGGCTTTATTGGTTGTTTCTTTTTCTTGTACCAGCGCCAAGGCATCGATCACGGCATTGTTAATTCCAATCGCGCCTAAACTACCACCAACGACCAACACATTCAGCTTTTCTTTTGTAAAATCTGCAGTTTTCTCTTCAGTTTTTGCTGCAGTTGCTTCTACCGTTTTTTCTAAGTTAACGTGAGCACTTTTTATTTTGTTTGAATTGTTTTTTAATTCAACAATATTGGCCCGTACTGGATTACCCGTTGTTAAAAATGTACCTGCGGCTATCTCTTTTTTATGATTCCCTTTGAACGTATTTGCGAAGGCCTGCATTACCACATTCGACATCGGCTTTAATAATCGATTAGTCATTCCAGGAAACGCATTTTGTTCATGTATCAACAGTGGGATACCCATTAATTTTGCCGCCACCCCACCTGGGCCAGTAGCAAAACCACCCAAGCCTAATACCGCATCGGCTTGAATCACTTTCATAAAACGCCAAGCTTGGTAAATGGCCTTAAGTATTTTAAATGGCGCCGCTAACAGGGCTAACTTACCTTTACCGCGCAAACCCGTTACCTGAATGCAGTGTAGTGGATAACCTGCTTTTGGAATCACATCGGCTTCAATACCCGCAGCAGTACCTAGCCAATGAATGCTGTAACCTTTTGCTGCTAAAGCATCTGCCACCGCTAGTGCTGGGAAAACATGGCCGCCGGTTCCACCTGCCATAATCATTACGGTTTTATTTGTCATGATGACCACCGTTTAATTCTTCAACGTAGGCATCAAAACCGGTAACGTATTCGGTTTCTTCGTGGCTATCTTTATTGATTGGCAGCAAGGATTTCTTACTCGATTTTTTTCGCGTTTTTTTGGCTTTAGGTTTAGCCATTGCTTCATCTAATTCAATACTCACTCGGTACACTAAGGCCACCATTACACAGCAAATGACTAAACTACTGCCGCCATAACTAAAAAACGGTAGAGTTAAGCCTTTGGTTGGTAATAAACCGGTATTCACACCCAAGTTGATAATGATCTGCAAGCCAAATAGGGTCGCTATACCAAAACAAATAAAGCCACCGTATAAGTGACCAATTTGTTGCGCGCGCCAACCAATGATAAGGCACTGGGCTAAAAAGAAAGTCAGCAAACCTAGAGCAAATAAACCACCGATTAAACCGGTTTCTTCTGACCAAATTGCAAATACAAAATCGGTATGTGCTTCTGGTAAATAAAATAATTTTTGTACGCTTTCACCCAAACCCGTACCCCATAGTTCACCTCGGCCAAATGCAATTAATGCTTGCGCTAATTGATAGCCAGAACCGTATACATGATCGGGGTGGAATGGATGCCAAAAATTCGTTAAACGCGCTAAACGATATTCTTCTCCGGTAATCATCACGTAGCCAACCAATAACGTTGCGAGCGCCAATAAGAAAAATTGACCCGCTTTAACGCCACCTAAAAATAATAAAACCAACACCGCGCCCATTAACACCACAACCGAGCCAAAGTCAGGTTCTAACAACAACAGTATTGCAATTAAAGCTAGAATCATTAGCGGCTTTATAAAACCCCACCATTGATTTTGCACCTGCACTTGCCGACGAATAAGATAACCAGAGATATAAAGTACGACTGTAAACTTAACAATTTCTGACGGTTGAATTTTTATAAAACCCAAGTTTAACCAGCGCGCACTGCCATTTACTACATGACCTATACCTGGGATCAATACCGCAACCAAACCGGCTATTCCAACCATTAACCACAGCGCATCGGTTTTACGCCACCACGATAGAGGAATCTGGCTCACTAAAAAGGCAGCGATAATACCCAGTACGATATAAACACTGTGACGAATGGAAAAGTGAGCTGCATTGCCGGTATAAATTTCAGCTATGCTCGTAGAAGCTGACATCACCATGATCCAGCCTAAAGCCAACAACGCTAACCAAGACCACACAAGAGCGTTCATTTTTACCGGGGTAATATGGTTAATAACCGTTTTAACGCTTAACTTGCTTAACCAGCTAGTGGTGTTAACTGGGCTAACAGAAGTTGCTGATGATTTAGGATTCATGCTGACCTCCTGCTTTTACCAACTGCTCAAAAAACTCACCCCGTTGCACATAATTGCTGAACTGATCAAAGCTTGCACACGCCGGTGAAAATAAAATAATATCCCCCGCCTCGGCAACTGCTTTGGCGTTTACTAATGCTTGTGCAAGAGTTTCTGACTGCTCTGTTGTAACAGCCAACTCTGATGTATGAGTTAGGGCAGACTCGCTGTCAAAAGTTGCTGCAAAAGTTGCGGCAATAGAGCTGGCATCACGACCAAATAATTGCACATTTTTAACCTGTTGCTGGCACACTTTAGCAAGTGCGGTAAAATCTTGATCTTTACCCACGCCACCGGCAATTAAAATTATTTTTTTGTCGTCACCTGCCAAACCATTAATTGCCGCTAAAGTAGAACCAACATTGGTACCTTTAGAATCGTTAAAGTAATTCACTCCTTTTTGCTCAGCAACCCAAGCACAACGATGGGGCAAACCCGCAAATTGAGTTAGTGCTTGCTGGAGTTGACGCTCGCTAACTTTAAAGTCTGTTGGCAGTGACTCAACCAAAGCAATTGCGGCTAAGGCGTTTAAGTGATTATGACGGCCTTTAATTTTTAATTGTTCGACTGGCAAGATTTTATCTTGCTGAAAAACCAAATAATTATCAGCACTGATCGCATACTGATGCTTAGCCGCAACCGGATTATCGGCCATTGTTAAACCAAAACTGCGCGTAGGCATTGAAGAGCTTGTGAGCGGTTGTGTTAATGGGTCTTCTCGATTAACCACTACACTTTTACAACCGCTAAAAATACGATGTTTAGCTTGGTGATAAGCCATCATCGATGAGTAGCGATCCATGTGGTCTTCACTTAAATTCAATACACATGCTACGGCAGCGGATAAGTTATGGGTTGTTTCTAATTGAAAGCTGGATAACTCAACAACGTAACAGTGGTAATTTTCATCTTGTAATAAAACATCCAACACGGGTATGCCAATATTGCCACACACCGCAGGCTTATGCCCTGCAGCTGTTAAAATATCACCCACTAGAGTAGTGACAGTGCTTTTGCCGTTAGATCCGGTGATTGCAATGATGGGTTTTTTCACATATTCCGCAAACAGATCAACATCACCTCTCACGCGACTGCCCTGTTGCTGTGCAAAAGCTATAGCAGGTTCTGCAATGGCAATGCCTGGGCTGACAATCAACTCTTGATACTGAGACAAGAATTCACCAGTAAGCGTGTCGGTAAAATCACCATTAAAAATTTGGCTAGAAGAAAACTCTGCCGCTATTGCACTTTGATTAGGTAACGATTGACGAGTATCACAAAGATCAAATGACATTCCTTTAGCCGTCAAAAAACGCGCACACGAAAGCCCTGTTTGGCCCATGCCGATAATTAAGCGTTTTTGATCAGATGTAATCAAGTTGGTCATTGCTAAGTTATATCTCGTTCATTCTTTAATTAGCGTATTTTTAATGTTGCCAAACCGGCCAACACTAAAATTAATGTGATAATCCAAAAGCGCACGATCACCCGTGGTTCTGGCCAGCCTTTTAATTCGTAATGATGATGCAAGGGTGCCATGCGAAAAATGCGTTTACCGGTTAATTTAAATGAGCCTACTTGTAAAATTACCGACATTGTTTCGGCGACAAAAATACCGCCCATGATAAAAAAGATAATTTCTTGGCGAGTGATCACGGCCATCATTCCCAATGCGGCCCCAAGTGCCAGCGAACCTACGTCACCCATAAATACCTGTGCAGGGTAAGTGTTAAACCACAAAAATCCAACGCCGGCTCCGACCAAAGCACCACTGAAAACTACCAGCTCACCGGCGCCTAAGACATAAGGAATGGATAAATATTCTGAGTAATTAACGTTACCCGCAAAATACGCACATAAACCCAAAGCAGCACCAACCATTACCGTTGGTAAAATGGCTAAGCCATCCAAGCCATCGGTTAAATTAACGGCGTTACTGGCACCCACGATGACAAAGTAACTTAATACAATATAAAAAATTCCTAATTCAATAATGACATCTTTAAAAAATGGAATAATTAATGAAGTTTCTGCACTGCTAGGAGCCGTTATAAATAAATACACCGCCACGACTATGGCCAATAACGACTGCCAAAAATACTTCCAACGCCCGGGTAATCCGCGTGAGTTTTTTTCCACCACTTTGCGGTAATCATCCACCCAACCAATAGCTCCAAACGCCAAGGTAACTAGCAGCGTGGCCCACACATATTTATTTTCTAAGTTACCCCACAACAAAGTTGTGACGGTGATGGATAATAAAATAAGCGCACCCCCCATAGTGGGAGTGCCAGCTTTGCTTAAATGCGATTTAGGACCATCTTGACGCACTGATTGGCCTATTTGATATTCGCGTAATTTACGGATCACTTTAGGGCCCAAAAATAACGCCACAGTCAGCGCAGTAATCACAGCAAAAATTGCACGCAATGACAGATATTGCACCACGGCAAAACCTGAATGAAATTGTGTTAGGTATTCTGCAAGCCATAACAACATAGTTATTGTTCCCCAGTAGAATTTGAAACGTGATCGACACGTTTCAACGACAGAGCTGAGACAATGTTGTCCATTGCTGCACTGCGCGAACCTTTAACCAAAAAAATCTGGCCAGGTTGTTTATTAGTATTTATATAATTTAATAATGAATCTTGTTGCTCAAACCACTGCGCGGTAATATTTGCATCAGAACCTGCTGCCTGATTAAAAGCAGCAATTGCATGACGACAGCCATTACCGGTAGCAACAAAATTAGCAATACCTTTTTGCTGAGCGTATTCACCCATTTCTCGGTGAATGCTTTCTGAGTCATTACCTAACTCAGCCATATCGCCCAATACCAACCAAGTATTATCTTGCCACAATGACAACACATCGATAGCGGCTTTTACGGAAGCAGGGCTGGCGTTGTAGGAGTCGTTAATGATACGTACACCACCTTCCCCGTCCACCCATTGCAAGCGTCCGTCAACACTTGGCATGGTTTTAAGTTGCTCGATGATTGCTTCCAACTTTAGGCCTAATGCCAATCCAGCAGCGATAACCGACAGAGCGTTCATCACATTATGCTGTCCTAGCAATGGAATTGTGCAGGGGTAACAAGCGGATTGATTTTGCTGATAGATAACATCGAAAGAACAGCCAAATTCATTACAAATAATATTTTGTGCCATAACATCGGCAAAGTTATTCACAGCAAAACTTAACACTTTGCGTTCACCAGCGCGCAGCACCCAGTCGGCATAATACACATCGTCGGCATTAAGAATGGCGCAGCCATCTGCCGCTAGTGAATCTATGATTTCGCCTTTGGTTTGCATAATGGTTTCGATGCTACCAAAGCCTTCAAGATGCGCACCACTGACATTTGTAAGAATGGCAACGTCTGGCTGGGTGAACTGCGAGGTGTAAGCAATTTCGCCGGGGCCGCTAGCACCCAACTCTATTACTGCCGCCTTATGCTGCGCAGACAAACCCAACAGCGTTAATGGCGCACCCACATGATTATTGAAATTGCCCGGCGTTGACCAGCAATCGCCAACAAGCTGCAGCATATGCGCTGCCATAGATTTAACCGATGTTTTACCTGCACTACCGGTAATTGAAATAAGCGGCCCATTGAATTGACTGCGGTTCCACTGCCCTGCTTTACCCAAGGCAAATAAAGTATCGTCAACCACCAGCAAAGGAAAATCCGTAGGAATATTACCAGCCGCTTCGTATTTCTTATCCACAACTGCGGCAATCGCACCCATAGACTGCGCTTGAGTTAAATAATCATGACCATCAAAATTATCGCCACGCAGAGCCAAAAATACATCCCCTGGTCGTAGATTGCGGCTATCGGTATTAATATTTTTCGACTCAATTTTGGCCATTTCGGTAATGGCCACTTTAGAAATCACAGTGGCCGAAATTGCCTTAGCCAATTCAGCTAAAGTAAAAGAAGCCATCATCATAAGGCCTCCTTATTAAATGCTTGTATATCTTGATAACCTTGAGCTAATAAAACCGCTTCGTCGCTGTAAGGTATTTTTTCACCTTTAATATCTTGATAGGCTTCATGCCCTTTACCTGCGACTAAAACCATGTCGTGTTGATTAAAATGAGTGAGGGTTTGCACAATCGCTTGCTGACGATCAAGTTCTACCGAGATCATCGCATTATTTTCATTATCAACATTGCCTGTAAAGCCTGCTTGCATATCTATAATGATGCTTTCAATATTTTCGTGTCTTGGGTTGTCAGTGGTTAAACACACGTAATCTGCAAACTGTTGTGCAATTGCTGCCATCAAAGGACGCTTGCTCGTATCGCGATTACCGCCGCAACCAAAAACAACACCTAAGCGGCCTTGAGTTTGTTTAACCAAGGTTGATAACACATTGCTTAGCGCATCGGGTGTATGAGCAAAATCAACCACCACTGTCGGGCAGTTTGTCTTGCTGTACGTTTGCATACGCCCAGGGGCCGGTGTAATTGCCTGAACCGCATTAATAATGTGCTGAAACTCAAAAACATTCTGCACAGCCAGCAAACCAATCGCAGCCAACACATTCGCAAGATTAAAATCGCCAACCATATTAATAGTAAAATCGGCATCGCCCCAAGGAGTAGTAATACTCGCGTCTATCGTAGTGGTACTGCTAGTTGATTTAAGCACGCGAATATCGGCGTTTGGGTTAAAACCATAACTGATTTTTTGTGCTGTAATCGAAGTGTCTGCAAGTAAGCGCTGACCATAATCATCATCAATATTGATGATGGCGTAACGTAAATGCTCACCCAAAAATAATTCACGTTTGATTGCAAAATAACTTTCCATATCGCCGTGATAATCTAAATGGTCTTGGCTTAGATTTGAGAATACTGCAGCGTAAAAAGTTAAACCCTGAATACGATTTTGCTCTATGCCATGGCTTGAAACTTCCATAGCAATTGTCTGTGCCCCGGCACGCTGCATAGCACTGAATTGGCGCAACAATATTGCTAGCTCTGGTGTAGTATTTTTACTGGCCGAAATATCCGGCCACACGCCATAGCCTAAAGTGCCCATCAAACCCGACGGCTGTTGTAATGCGGTACTCATTTGCGCCACAAATCGAGTAATACTGCTTTTACCGTTGGTGCCGGTAACACCCCATAATGGCATATCAAAAACTGAAGCTGCATGTGCTTCGTGATGTTGATAAAAATGAATTATCAAGGCATTAATAAATGTCTTTAGATTCTGAATTTCAATAACGGGGACGTTCGCTTGATAATGAATTTCAGCTTTTTGTTTTTCAACCACAAGTGATTCATTATGCTCACCATCGAGTAAAATGGCCGACGCACCTTTGGCAATCGCATCATCAATAAATGTTTTTCCATGTTGCGACAAACCAGCCAAAGCAATAAAGCAATCACCAACAACGAGATCACGGTTATCAGTTACTAAGCCAGCAATTTGGATGTTAGGAATAGTCGGCTGAGCATTTAAAATAAACGGTGTTAATAATTCGATTAAGTTCATAGCTGCGTCACCCTGTTATTTGCCTTATTCATTTTATTAACTCTATTCGCTTGGGTTAGAGGTGACGATAATGAACGAGAATGTGGGGCGACAAAGTCACTGTTATTAACTTCAGCCACGTGAAAATCTTGGCTTTGATCTGGGTCTATTTTTAACGTGCGCAAGGCTTCTTCCATAATGCGACCAAACACAGGAGCAGCCACTTCGCCGCCATAATATTCTTGTCCTTGTGGCTGATCGATCACCACAACTAAAACAAATCTAGGGTCGGAGATAGGTGCAATGCCTGCAAAAATCGCCGTATATTCTGAATCTTGATAGCCGTCTTTGCCCACCTTGTGCGAGGTGCCTGTTTTACCACCAACACGATAGCCTTCCACTTTTGCACGGGTCCCTGTACCGCCCTTTTGCGTAACTGTTTCAAGCATCTTGCTCATATCATGGGCCACCGACGCGGGCATGATTTGTTCGCACCTTGTTTGTGTATCGTTCATAATTAAACGTGCTTCTTGTACACAACCGGAGTTGGCAAAAGCCGTATAAGCCTGAGCCAGCTGCAGCGGTGTAACTGATAAACCATAGCCATAAGACAAGGTCGCCAACCCTAACTTATCGAGCTTTTGTGGATAGGGTAAATACCCTACTGCTTCACCGGGAAAACCCAGAGCCGTCGCTTGCCCTAACTTGGCCGAGTGTAATAAATTCCATAAGTAATCTGCTCCCATTTCATGGGCTAATTTAGTTACGCCAATGTTGCTGGATTTACGAATAATACCGGTTAAATCCAAGCGGCCGTAATCACGATGATCGCGAATGGTTTTTTGACGAATACGCATAAAACCCGGAGACGTATTCACTACTGAATCAGCTTGGTGTTTACCTTCTTTCAGCGATGCAGCCACAGTAAAAGCTTTCAGTGTTGAACCTGGTTCAATCATGTCGGTTAAAGCACGGTTGCGCATTTCTTTCGCATTTAAAGTACTGCGGTTATTAGGGTTGTAAGAAGGACGATTAACTAAAGCTAAAATATCGCCATTACGAGCATCCATTAATACGGCGCTCCCCCAGTTTGCTTTGTGCGCATGAACAACCGCCTTTAATTCTCGATAGGCCAAATACTGCAAACGCAAATCTAAAGTAAGTGTTAAATCACTACCCGACTCGGCAATGGCTGAAACATTTAATTGCTTAATAACATTACCACGCAAATCTTTAACCACACGCTGCTGACCCGGCGAGCCTTGCAACCATTCGTCGTAAGCCAGCTCCAAACCTTCTTGTCCTTTACCATCAATATTGGTCATACCCACGACGTGAGCGGTGACTTCAGAGGCGGGATAAAAACGTCGATATTCTGTTTCTGAATACAAACCACTTAATTTTAGATCCAAAGCTTTATCTGCTTCTTCTGGTGGAAGGTGGCGTTTAACATACATAAAGCCTTGATGGCGATTGCGATTAAGCCGACGGCTCAATCTTTTCTGAGAAATACCCAAGGTAGCCGCTAAAGTAGTGGCATTAGCAGCATCAAATACTTTAGGGTTCAACCACAGACTTTTTACTGGAGAACTAACAGCAAGAGGTTCACCATTTCGATCTTTGATATCACCACGCAAAGCGGGAATGGACTCTTCTCGTACCATGCGTTGCTCGCCTTGAGCAACTAAAAATGACTGCTTTACCAGATGTAAATGCCCCATACGCCCAGCAACAATAACAACCAGCAATACGAAAAAACCCAGTACCAACGCAAAGCGCCATACCGGGATTCTGTAATCTGTTAATGCTGTATTCGCTGTAGTAACAGCTTTTTTAATGCCAGGCTTAGCCACGTTATTGTGTGCCTTTCATGTTTTTGCGTGTTTTCATTCTCATAGATCCTTAAACAATTCCGTTTAGGCTAATAATTATTATAAAAATCTCATCCATGGATTATTGGCTAACGACTGCTGCGAATAACCTGCACATCGATAGGTTTCATCATATTCAATTTATCTACCGCAATTCGCTCTACTCGGCCATGGGCAGTTAATGCACTTTTTTCTAACAAAAGCCGGCCATAATCTTGCTCTAACGTTAACCGCTGTCGTTCAGACACTTGCCACTTAGCCACCAACTCACGATGCCAGTGTGTTGCCGCTACTTGCAGCGTGGCTAATGCCATAACCAACAACCATGCTGCAATAATTAACAGGTTTTTGTGTTTAAGCAGTACCTTTGCACTGAACGCCATCAATTACTCTCGCTCGCCTTCAATTCGTTCAGCTATGCGCAATACAGCACTGCGAGCACGAACATTACCGCCAACCTCATTGGCTTTTGGTTTTATCGCTTTGCCAATTTTGATCATTGTTTTACCTAAGTCGTTATCCAACACCGGCAAACCTCGCGGAATTGGGCGACCTTGCTCTTGGCGACGGATAAAGCGCTTAACAATTCGATCTTCAAGGGAATGGAAACTGATTACCGCCAAGCGCCCTCCTACCCTTAAAACATCAATCGATTGATCCAAAATCTTTTCTAAATCGGTTAATTCATTATTTAAATGAATGCGAATCCCTTGAAAAGCGCGCGTCGCTGGGTGCTTGTGTTTTTCCCAAGCTGGGTTAGCTTCTTTTAAAATCTCGGCCAACTGTACCGTACGATTAATACGCTGCAGTTCACGCTCTCGTACCACCGCATTAGCCATGCGTTTAGCAAAACGCTCTTCACCGTATTCTTTCATTACTCGCGCCAGTTCATCTGCACTTACTCGCGCAATCCACTCTTCGGCACTTTCACCAGAAGTCGGATCCATTCTCATATCCAATGGCCCATCACGCATAAAACTGAAACCACGCTCGGCGTCATCTAATTGCGGTGATGAAACGCCCAAATCCAGCAGCAAGCCATCAATCTTATCGATACCACGAGCTTGCAACTGCTGTTGTAAATCCGCAAAACTGGTTTTAATAATGGTAAAACGCGGATCTTTTTTCTCTAACGCTTCGCCTGTAGCGATCGCTTGCGGATCTTTATCAAAACCAAACAAACGCCCGTGCTCGGATAACTTAGTTAAAATTTGCTCACTGTGACCGCCACGGCCAAAAGTGCCATCAACATAAAATCCATCTGGATTAACCACACAACCATCAACCGTTTCGTGCAACAACACAGTAAAGTGGTCTTGCTGTACACCCACCCCCGACTCAAGCTGCTCTTGCTTTTGTGCCGTTTGAGCTTGCTGCGCTTTCTCGCGTTCCGTCTTACTTAACTTTGTTCTGCTTCGCTTGGCCATAAGACTTCTTTATAAAGAAAGATTTAATAATTCGTCTGGAAGTGTGTCTAAAGAATTGACCTCGGCAATGTAATCATCGCGTCGGCTATTCCATAGCTCTTTACTCCACAACTCTAGTTTTTTGCCTTGCCCTACCAATACTGTTTCTTTTTCTAACTGTGCATATTCACGCAAAGGCGATGACAACAGCATGCGCCCATTAGCGTCCATATCAATATCGGTAGCATGGCCAATCAGTAATCTTTGTATGCGTCGTGCACTGGGATTAAAACTGGGTAAGGCTTCTATTTTTTCCTGAATCAGCTCCCACTCATCAACGGGGTAAATCAATAAACAGCGTTCTTCGGTATCAATTGTGGCTACTAGACGCCCAGCACAAAGATCCACCAGCAATTGCCGATATTTCATCGGGATTGCTAGCCTACCTTTAGCATCTAAATTAACCGCACTCAGTCCACGAAACACTGGTATTCCTTATCCAAAAGATTGAATAGAGTTTGAAGTTTTATTTATCGTTAAATTTAACTACAAAAACCCACTATTACCCACTTTATTCCACTGATGCACACTATAGAAACGCTGAGACGGATTTGCAAGACTAACCACACTGTGGATATATGAAAATTTGCGTTAGATCACAATGACTTAGCCACTATTTACGACACAAAATCAAAAAGCGAAAGAATTACCTTGTATAAAAGCCATACCAACCGTGGCTCTGCGCATACAAGTTAAAGTAAAACTTTAAGTTAGTACTCACCAACAATATTATTAAAATTTATTTAGACATTTTTGTTATAAATAGTGGTCACTAACTAACCATGTGAAAAACTAAGAGTGAACACTCACACTTTTGTCGCATTGTGACTATTCCTAGGAGGGGAGAAAGCGAAGGGCTGCGGACAAAAACAAAGACGGGAGTATTAAAAACAGCAAACTCGATGTTAGTAAACACCAACATCGAGTTTGAAGATTAAACAACTAGCAATAGCTATAACACGCTAGCGTTTTTGTCTGTGGAAACCACGCTTAGCAAGTTCGATACGAGCAATAACGCCTTTATGCACTTCATCAGGGCCATCCGCTAAGCGTAAAGAACGCGCCTGCATATAAAAAGCGGTAAGTGGAGTATCTTGGCTCACCCCGGCTCCACCATGAATTTGAATGGCATCGTCAACCACCTTCTGTAACACATTAGGAGCCACAACTTTAATAGCCGAAATTTCTGTCATTGCTGCCATAGCACCAACTTTATCCATTTTCCAAGCCGCAAATAATGTTAATAAGCGTGCCTGATCAATAGCAATACGGGCTTCAGCCAAACGCTCAGAATTACCACCCAACTTCATAATCGGCTTGTGGAATGCTGTACGCTTCATTCCACGATCAACCATCAACTCTAATGATTTTTCAGCTGCACCTAAGCAACGCATGCAGTGATGAATACGGCCAGGGCCCAAACGACCTTGTGCAATTTCAAAACCCATACCTGGGCCGCTAATAAAGCTTGAAACTGGCAAGCGAACATTAGTAAAGCTAACTTCACCATGCCCATGAGGCGCATCATAAGCACCAAATACCGGCAACATGCGCTCAATTTTCACCCCGGGAGTATCCAAAGGTACCAACACCATTGAATGCTGATGGTGACGGTCTTTACTCTCATCGGGAGTACTAGCCATGAAAATACCAACTTTGCAATGTGGATCACCCACACCGCTCGACCACCACTTAGTGCCGTTCAATACAACTTCATCACCCTCAACAATTGCTGTCGCTTCCATATTAGTCGCATCAGACGATGCAACTTCTGGCTCGGTCATAAAGAAAACTGAACGAATATCGCCGGCTAACAATGGCGTTAGCCACTGTGCTTTTTGTTCATCACTGCCATATCGCCACAATACTTCCATGTTGCCAGAATCTGGAGCATTACAGTTAAAGATGGTCGGGGCCAATAAACTACGGCCAGTTTCTTCCGCCACCGAGGCGTATTCCATCACACTCAAACCTGCGCCTAGTTCATCGCAAGGTAAAAACATGTTCCATAAGCCTTCAGCTTTGGCTTTGGCTTTTAACTCTTGAACGATCTCAGGCACTTCCCACTGTGTCCAATCACCATGATTCTGTTTTTCGGTAATATCAGCCCAAAATTCAGCTTCAATCGGCTCAATGTGCTTTTTAATAAACGCTTTAGTGCGCTTTACATAATCTTTTGCTTTGGGGCTTAATTCAAAATCCATCGCCAAACTCCTGACTTAATGTGACTTATATGACTCAAATCGTTAATCTGTATTCATGCTAACCATAGCAAAGCCATGAATGAAATGATTTGTAATACTTAATATGTATTAATTAAACGAATAGTAGGTGTGAATATTACATGAAGACACAAGACAATCACTCGCACTCGCACTCGCACTCGCACTCGCATGCTCATAGCCATACCCAAGACATGAGTTCAAATCGTATTGGCTGGGCTTTTTTTCTAAACCTTGGTTTTACTATTGTTGAATTTATCGGTGGCTGGTTAACCAACAGTACCGCCATTATGGCGGATGCTGTACATGATTTAGGCGATACACTTTCTATAGGCAGTGCTTGGGTATTAAATAAGCTGGGTAAAAAGCAAGCAAACAGTGAGTTCAGTTATGGTTTTAGACGCTTGTCTCTATTTGGTGCGCTATTAAATGGCTTAGTACTGATCATTGGTTCGGTTTGGGTGATGACAACAGCGATTCCTAGGTTATTTGAACCTGTCATGCCAGAAGCACAAGGCATGCTGTTATTGGCTATTTTTGGCGTTTGCGTTAATGGCTTTGCTGCTTACAAACTCAGCGCAGGAAAAACCCTTAACGAACGTATTTTAAACTGGCATTTATTAGAAGATGTACTAGGTTGGGTGGCTGTATTAATTGTATCAATCGTCTTGATGTTTGCAGAAGTCCCCATACTCGACCCCTTGCTATCAATTGCTTTTACCTTATTTATCTTAATCAACGTAGTGCGCAATTTATGGACTACCTTAAAACTGTTTGCTCAGTCCAGTCCAGACGCTGCCATGTTTGAAGGCATTAAAAATTCCCTGCTTAGACTAAACGGTGTCGATAGCCTACATCATTTACACCTATGGTCGTTAGATGGTGAATCAAATGTTATGACAGTGCATTTAACGCTCAGCCAAGCGCTAGGCAGTGCAGAGCAGCAGCAATTAAAACAACAAATTAAACAGCAGTTAATAGATTTTAAACTCACGCATACGACTATTGAATTTGAGTGGCCCGATGAAGCCTGTCGTGACAAATAAAGAACGATCTCAGATAAAACTGAATCGCATACTGCGGCTAAATGGCAGAAGAGTCGCATTATTACACTTGTCAGTATAATTAACTTTTTTATTTACCGCCGTACAAACTTTTAATAAGGATCATTTTAAAGCAATTAACGATAATTATGGCCATGCCTGCGGTGATAAAGTATTGATAGAGGTATCCACCCTTGTCTTTCGCTCAGCGCATCCGCAGTGCCATAGAAAATAACGACATAATATTCAAAGACACTGTCATTAAAGTGACCGCTTCCATCGCCGTCGCATTAGATTCTGCATCCAATAAAGCTAAAGAAAGTGGCCGCAACTTAGTGGCCCTTGGTCAATAAAACTTTTAATTTATTTAACTTAAAAAAAGAAAAAAAGAAAAAAGAACAAGCAAAACCAGCTGCACCTAAACCAATCTTAAAAGTTGGTGACAGAGTACGTCTGCAAGATGGTAGAGCCGTTGGAAGTATTGATACTATTGAAAAAGGAAAAGCCAACGTTAATTATGGTATGTTTACCACTAACGTTAGCTTGGATCAGTTAGAATTGGTTGAGTCTAAGAAAAAACAACCCTAATTTACTGCTAATCATTCTCTGCGTAATATACTTCTGATTATATTTATATTGTGAAAACTAAAATTCCTGTAAACAAACAGCTTATCTTATTTGACGGAGTATGCAACCTCTGCAGCAATAGTGTTGTTTATGTTATAAAGCGAGATAAAAAGGATAAGTTTTTATTTGCTCCATTACAGAGTGATGTGGGGAAAAGAATTATAAACGAGTTCAATATAGACACAGAAAAAATAGATTCAATCTTATTGTTCAATCCTAAAAAAGATAAAATAACTTATAAATCTACAGCAGCTCTAAAAGTCGCCAAACAGTTAAATTTTCCTGTAAATCTTTTAGGTCTATTTTTAATTATACCAAAATTGATAAGAAATTGGGTTTACGATTATATTGCTGAACATCGTTACAAATGGTTTGGCAAAAAAGAAGCTTGTATGATACCTACTCCTGAATTAAAAGCGAAATTTCTAGAATAAAAAAAGCCCTTTTTCATCCATAAAAAAGGGCTTTATTAATTAACAACTTTCTTAAAACTAATTTAATCTAAACAAAATTTCAATTTTCTTAATTTGAGGGAAATAAGAGATTGGTTAATAGCACATTTGTTTTGTTATTCAAATATAGAACAACACTTATTTGAAGTAGAAGATTCTCGATATATGACCTTTATTATTTGTTAAAAAAAGCGAAAGTGTAAAAATCATCTATGAGTAGCATTAACTTAACTTCGTAATAAGGCATATACACTCAACTAAAAAACCAATACACTCAATGGTAATTTTTACCATAAGCAATTCAACTTAACTTAGATCCAAGCTTTTAATTAAGTTCATAGTTTAAGGTTAGTAATGTAGAAAGCCTCAAAGTGAAATACCGTTAATTTAACCCTTACTTCCATTAGTAGGGACTGAGTTAAGTTTCTAAAGCGAAGAAAGTCTAACTTCTTTTAGATGTCAATTAATTTGCCAGACAAATGTATTTAGCTTTGAGGTTTTTGTTTTTTTACAGTGTCGCCAACCTACTGTTAAAAAGGTAATCTGAATAAAACTTCTTATAATACACTTTCTTTTCAATAGCTTCTATTACAGGAGTTGAGAAGTCTTGTTCGTACATTTCTCCCATAACATTTAAGCCTCCAGGACTAAACACATTAATTTCCATAAGTTTATCACCAACAATATCAATACCTACTAAAAACATACCATCTTGCACCAATTTTGGACGTACAACATCTGCAAGCTGCATTATTTGATCTGTCATTTTTACTTTTTCAGGTCTGCCACCAGCATGAATGTTACTTCTAATATCACCACTCGCATTAACACGTTGCATTATAGCATACTGACCGTTAACCTTTAGCGGTACACCGTTCATAAGGAATAACCGTGTATCTCCTTTTGGCGCTTTAGTAAGATATTCTTGTGCAATAACAAAGCCGTCCCTACAAATTGCATCTATAGTTTGTGATAAATTATGCTCATTTTTTTTATCCAGCATAAAGACATTGGTACCGCCTGAGCCTTGTAACGGTTTTAGAATCATTTTTTGTTTTTGTTTTTTAAAAAATGTTTTTATCTCCTCATAGTCTCTGGTAATAATCGTTTTAGGTCTTATGATTTCTGGAAAATGCTGAAAATACATTTTATTAACTGCTCCTGCTAAACTATTGGGATGGTTAATGACTAAAACACCATTTCGCATTGCTATTTCACCAAAAATGAAAGCCGCATTCTGTGCCCAAGTACGTTCATTGATTTCATCAGCAGGATTGTTGCGCAGAAAAAGCACATCTAAATCTTTTGATGTTACATTAGACAGTTCTTCTTTTTGAACAGCCTTAAAATAGGTGTCTACACTTTTAAAATTTCGATCTGAAATGGTTTTACAACGTACCGACAAATGTCCTCTTGAAGCATAGGATAATTCTCCTACACCTATGTAATATACATCGTGTCCGCGTTTGTATGCGGCATAACCTAAAGAAGGAGTTGTATAGTTCGATTTCTCGGTATTGTGATCGTTAATAATAAAAGCTATCTTCATGTTTTGAGTATTTAATTTACCAACTCAGTAATATCGATACCTTTTCTAAGTTTTTTTAATCTTTTCTGAACACTTTTGCGCTCTAAAAAACGAGGCAGCTCAGGCTCTTTTAAAACTTTACGATAGAGTAACTCCTTTATTAAGTCTATGTGTGTGATGTTGAATTTTCCTGTATATAAATGTTTTAAATCACCGCCATCTTTTAAATAACTCATCAAATCAATTAAACCAGCTAAATAAACCGCATCCTTTGTTAAACCTCCTCCACGATAAACGCGCATACTTATATAATACGCAATACGGTCGCTGAATCTATATTTTTTTCTAAGTCGGTTGAATGTCTCAATGAAATTTGAACCATTTATCATAGATTCCACAGCCATTACCCTTCCTGCTAAAAGTCGTAAACGGTTTACTGTTAGTCCGCCTACTAAATATTCTGCCACAACGGCCAAGCCTTCTTGTAATTGGTCGTAACTCTCAAATCCTTCGTGCATTTGCTTTAAAGGTTGTCTTTTACCATTGCAATATGTAAGTATATGTGTGCCTATTTCATGCTGTATCAAAGCATCGCATCGGTTGGCATCAAAACTTATTTCATCATTGATTAGAAGTTTGGTTTTAGAAACCATAATTCCTGCAACATCATTTCTAATCTCTAAACTTAAGTCTAAGGTTGGAAATTTATCATTGTAATAGTCCAATTCCTTTTGGGCATGTTCAGCAAATTCATAACAAGAAAAACGTTTTTTGCTTTTGTGCTCTTCACGCTTGGGAAAGGTTTTAAGAATGTGTTTCGCCTCCTTTAGCACCTTTTTATTTATCACACCATATAGGCTCTCACCAACAAAACGAAAGTTTTTAGTGCCACGCTCTTCAAGCATTGTCAACTGCTTTTCAATTTCGAGACGTTTGCCTCGTAAAATAAAAGCTATAGTTGGATCATCTACTTCATCAATTGGAATATTGTACAGTTTTCGTTTTTCCAGTTCAGGATCTAAAGCTATAAGTCTGTATTTAAAAGATGGTTCTTTTTTAAATTTATTTTGTTTAAAGTTTGTCCATTCTTCATTACTGTTAACAGGAGTTGTTCTTAACAAAAAAGACATGCCCTCACTAACCGTTGCTAAGTCTGAATCAGATTTTAATGTAACAGCATCAAGATTTGTTTTGCCCAACATGAGGTAATTCTCAAAATCATCTAATGTTTGCACCCTAATAAATTCAAAAACCGCTCTTTTAATTGTTTCTGAAAACACCGAATAATATTCCCTAAAAAATAGCGAGTAAAGCTCATCAGTGCTTTGATTTTTGTACAATGTTGGCATTGTTATACCTATAAAAAGTACACCCTTTTTTTTAGAATCTTCAGTATAGAATAATGGTTGTAAGTTTTTAGGGTGTCTATGATGTGTGTTATCAACATCAATTTTAATATTTGGGTAAGCATCTCTCAATCTCCCAAAACCTTCTTTTAGAGCACCAATTGTCGCAGGAGATTTTCCTTCTGGACATGAAATATTAAAAACTGTGCTGCTGTCATCTTGGTTTGGCCAAAATTCCATAACCAAAAAAGACTCAAAGGTTTGAGACATAATAGTCCTAATAGCTTCAAGCAAATGCGAGATATCAACTTGGTCATTAACTATTATATAAGATGCTTGGGTCTTTATTATTCGAGAAAAATAAACGTCTAAATTACTATATCTGTAAACACAAATAAAGGGCAATGATTTATCTATATGTAATATGCCGTTATCTGGAAGTACTTCATTAACTGGTTCTTGTTTGGCAATCTTATTACAGATAGTTTCAACAACCGAAGGTTCAATTTTATGAAGTGTTTTTAGTGTCATTAATTATTTATGTGATTTATAAAATTCTTCTGCGTGTTTTGGCAGTATGCTTTTTAGTTGTTTTTCTACTTCTGAAACTACTTCTGGATAAATGATTTGCTTATATTCATCACAATACACTTTTGCGATTTCAGTAGCCAAAACTAAGGTGTTATTAAAATTATTGGTGATGTATTTTAAAAAGTAACCGTTACCTTGAAACGTATCGTTTACAAGTGCGGTTTGTTTAATCTTATGAGGCAGTTCAATACTTTCTAATAGTTTTCTCCAGGATTCCACATCCTTTCCAAAACGCTCATTGTCAATGTTTGAAGTTCCAAGGTTCCAAGTAGGCACTTCTCTATCCCAACGCTTCCAATTGTAGCTATGCATATCGTAAACAATGGTTACTCCAAATTTATCTTCTAATTTTGAAATCAATGCATGTACAACGCTGTAAAAATTCACATGCTTTACCAAGCTTTTAGCCTTTTCTGCATCAGTTAAAGGTTGTTTCCATAATTGTTTTCCCCATGCGGTTTCAAAAACAGCATCTTTTGGTGCACGGTTTAAGTCGTACTCAAAACGAGAATCACAACCTGCAATAACAATAGGATGCGAATTAACCATATTTTTGGTTTCAGGATCTTCCTCATACCAACGTTCGTATTCTGTGTGAAGGCAATTGTCCCAAAGTTCTTTTCTAAATTGATGACCATCATGCACTGCAACACAAACGTAAGGCACATAGTCATCTATTTTTAAAGTAAAAGAATAATCCGCTGAAACGGCATAAAATTTTTCTTCAGCATTTATTTTCGATATAATATCAGATACGGAGAGTCTTTGCATTATACGGTTTTAAATAAACGATTTAAAGCTTTCAGCATGTTACGCTCTAATATATTGAATTCACCATCAGAGAAAAACAAGGTTTTTATGTCTGCCATAAGCAAATCAATGTCCTCTTTTTCGTAATTATGCTGCTCTAAGCTTGTCATAATTTTTTTGATGCCTTGGTAATCATTATCATTATCAAACTCATCATGGATATCTTGAAAGGTTTCCATATCTACCTTAGAAATAATAATGTCACGCTCTTTATTATCTTCTTTAAAATCTGAGTTGGCGGCGAAAAGTAGAATGTATGCTACGAGTTCGTCTCGCGTCCAGTCAATTGTTTTCATTTATATTGAATTGTAAATATTTCAACCTTTATATATAAAATTAAGTTTTTGCAAAAAAAATTAAGCTTCTTCAACGGTTTTACGTAAACGAGCTCGCCTATCAAAAGCTTGTAACTTATCTAAGACTTTGCTTTCTAAAAAGTCAATGACTTTTTCCTCAACCTTACGTTTGTTTTTATAGACTTTATTCATGTATGTTATACCTCCTGGTGACATTACATTAACTTCAACTAACTGTCCTCCAATCACATCAATTCCCACAAAGTACAGGCCATCTTTCACCAACTTAGGTCCTATTTGTTTGCACAATGCTTTTTCTGCTTTTGTTAAGGTATGCTTTTGAATACTACCTCCTGCTGAAACATTAGAGCGATGATCATCAGAACCTGGCACACGTCTCATGGCTCCTACTGGCTCACCATTCAACAATAAAATTCTTATATCTCCTTGGTCAGCTCCTTCAATATAATCCTGAAGTATAACATAGTTTGAAGTACCATCACTAGATGTAATGTAGAAATCTAACAATGAGTTAATATTGCTCATAGCCGATTTTTCAATTAAGATCACTCCTGAACCTCCAAAACCGTTCAGTGGTTTTAGAATCATTTTATCTGCTTTAGAATCCTTAATCTGGTTTACTAAGTATTCCTTATTTTTAGATACATGCGTATTTGGAATAATGTTGCTATGCGCATCACCAAAAGCAGCCGTGTAAAGCTTGTTATTGGCCTCTCGCATTCCTTGAAGCGAATTTACAATAAAGACATCATCTTTAACAGAATCTAAAAAATTGAGCATTATAGGATCTAATGGTGGGTTTGCCCTAAAGAATATAGCATCAAAACCTGCCAATGGTAGCATATCCTCACGTAGTTTCACTTTCTTATAAAAGGCTTTTAATGTCATCGGTACTTTATCCATTTTACCAATAACTTTGCAAAATGTGCTCGTTACGCTATTTCTAATCGTTAGATTTGCTGGTGAGCACATGGCCACACCATGGTCTCTTTTTACACATTCTTTTATTAAGGCTAAACTCGTATCATTCTCAGGATCAATTTGTTCCCATGGATACATTATAAAGCAGATATTCATGTTATGTCGTTTTGTTGGTTTCCTTAAAGTTATAAAAATAATGTTGAATTTCTAATAGTGAAAACCTAAGAATCCAAATCAAACGTTTCTGTTGGGTCTTTATCTTTTTCATAGTCCAACATATTCTCGCCATCAGCAATGAGAGAACATACTGTGGCATCTCCTGTTACATTTACAACAGTTCTAAACATGTCTAAAATTCTATCTACAGGAAAAATTATAGCTATCCAAGCCGGATTTAATCCAACTGAACTCAGCACAATTATTAACATCACCAAACCAGCACTTGGTACAGCCGCAGAGCCAATAGATGCTAAAGTTGCAGTTAAAACTACCGTTATTTGTTGGCCTAGCGTTAAATCTATCATGTGCATTTGAGCTAAAAATATCACCGCAACAGCTTGGTATAAACTTGTGCCATCCATATTAACCGTAGCACCAATTGGTAAAACAAAACTGCTTATTTTCTTATTGACACCAAGGTTTTGCTCAACACATTCCATCGTTACAGGAAGTGTTGCCGCACTACTCGATGTTGAAAAAGCTAAGGTTTGCGCAGGACTCATACCTTTAAAAAAGCCTGTGTAAGGTATTTTCTTTACAAATAGCTTAAGTACTATTGGATAGATAACAAAAATCATAAGTAACAAACCAGCCAATACGGTTAAAGAATACCAACTCAACCCCTTAAATATCTCCACAACTTTACCAATATCATCACCTGCCATTTTACTTACCACACCAGCCAATAAAGCAAATACAAAAAATGGTGCAGCCTGCATTACCAAATCTACCATTTTTAGAAAGACCTCGTTGATACCATCAACTAAATTCAATACGGGTTTAGATTTGTCAGAAGGAATAAAAAGCAGACACACTCCGAAAAACACAGCAAAAAATATAATTTGAAGCATTAATCCGTTATTGGATAACGAATAGAAAAAATTACTAGGCACAATATCTACCAAAGGTTGCAAAGGTGTGGTATCCTTCTGCATTTTGGCAGTTTCCATTTTATCAGCTACTGAAGCTTCTTTTAGCTCACTTTTTGATAATTCTGAAATTTCTTGGGCCCGTTCAAAAAACTCAGGGTCTTTTAGATAATTAACACCATCTTTTATTTCATAACCTTCGGCATCTGCCCAAATTTCGTAACTAATTCTGTTGTCAATTCGACTTTGCTCATCAATAAGTTTTCCTGGTTTAAAAGTGTTGACCAACAATAAACCTAATGAAATTGCCAATAGAGTGGTAACTAAATAAATACCAAGTGTTTTTCCTCCCATTCTACCTAAACTCGAAGGATCACCAATGTTAGCAACACCACTAATGATAGAAAAAAGCACTAACGGAACAGCAATAAGCTTCAATAAATTAATAAAAATTGTCCCAAAAGGATCTATCCAATTAATGGTAAATTCGCTCCAGCCCATTGAACTCGATACTAAAGCCCAAATGATACCGAGTACCATTCCTATAATAATTTTCCAGTGTAATGCTAGTTTTTTCATGTCATTTGCCGCAAAAACGGTAATCTTTTGATTTAACTTCTTTTTATTATTTTATTAATTCTCTATTTCGCCTAACATTCCCGCTTTCGCAAGACTACTATTGCCAATCACGAGATTCCTGCCTGCGCAGAAGTAAGTAATCTGCAATTACCAAAGCTGCCATAGCTTCCTGTCTCTTATACACATCTGACGCTGCCGACGACTCCT
>OJDK01000090.1_pt1 | contig 64759 bp, 58 predicted proteins | sample 1592791 | NCBI WGS metagenome assembly OJDK01 (sample SAMN05416878, study PRJEB24817) | seawater metagenome | isolation source: Sea water | place: Canada:Atlantic | collected 2013-11
CTTTGTGTATTTTGGCATTGGACACCTCATCTGTTAGATGTTGGTGTCCGTTAAAGCGGGGGAAGATTAACAGGTCAATGAACGCCTAGTTAGTCAGCGAGAACAAACCAAAGCTAGAATTCAAGATTACCTGGATAGCATTTCCAATCAAATAACCAGCGTCAGTCAAAATCCTCTGATTGTCGATATTCTACCGACCTTAAGTGACGCATTTACAAATTATCAACTCGATATCAATGCAACGACATCAAGCGCATTATCCAATTACTACCAAAACGAGTTTGATCGCCAGTTCCAATCTCTGAATCAAGGAGCCAATTCAAATCCAACGGATTTGTTGAATAAATTACCCAAAACTAGCCAAATATTGCAATTAGCCTACATTGCAGAAAATCCAAATCCATTAGGTCAAAAAGACTTAATGATAAGTAGCCCAAATCAAACTATATACGACAAAATTCACCAGTATGTTCATTCCTATCTGCACGATCTTCAAAGACGATTTGGCTACTACGATATATTTTTAGTTGAGCCCCAAAATGGCTACGTCGTGTACTCTGTTTTTAAAGAATTAGATTTCGCGACGTCTCTAAAGACTGGAGCTTATGCCGATTCGGGTCTCGGTCAGGCATTCAACAAAGCAATGGAAGCGACTAATGAAGAACCGAGCTTCATCGACTTCGCTCCGTACGTGCCCTCTTACAATGCACCAGCATCTTTTATTTCTAAGAAAATCATGGACGGCGAAGAAATAGTTGGCGTTCTAATATTTCAAATGCCTGTAGATGCTATCAACCAGATAATGACGAGTAATTTTAATTGGAAAGACGTCGGCTACGGACAAACCGGAGAAACCTACCTTGTTGGCCCAGACAAAAAATTTCGCAACCAAAGTCGAATGCTAGTAGAGAATAAAGACGCTTTTATTGAAGCTTTGAAGGCCGTTAAAACACCCGATAAAACGATCCGTGAAATTGCTATTCGAGATTCAAGTATTGGTATACAAACGGCCGATACACTGGCAGTTACTAAGGCATTAAATGGATCTAAGGGAACAGAAATCATTGATAGTCCGTTAGGGCAAGAGACTTTAACCTCGTATACGTTCATCGACTACTTGGGCACCCGCTGGGCACTGATTAACCAATTGAATGTAAATGAGGCGTTCGCTTCTATTGAAACAATGACTAACAGACTAATACTCGATATAGCCATTGGTACATTAATCATCTCCTCTCTCGCGATTGTTATAGGCGTTCTAATTTCTAAACGAATTACTGGCCCTATCTTAACATTTATTCAAAAAATTAAAGAAATAGCGGAAAAACGCGATCTATCCGCAAGATTCAGCCCCACAGGTCAAGTTGAATTTATTAATCTAGGGCACGCAATGAACGACCTGATGCAGCAGCTCGAAGAGTTCATGGCGGATATGCAACACACATCAAATGAGCTAACCGCAAAATCCATGCAATTGAAGGACGCGACACAAACGACTGTCACCCAAGTCTATCAACAAAATGAAGAGGTTAATTCTGCTGCCACAGCAACCACGGAAGTGAGTGCCTCTGTTGCTGAAGTAGCTACTCACGCAGAGCACGCAGCAAATAGTATGCGAGATACCCGAATAAAGGTTCAAGCGAGTCATCACATGTCTGACAACGCAAGAACGACCATTCGAGCGCTACGCAAGAACATGCAACACTCAATCGAAAACATGACATTATTAGAACAAGAGAGCACTGGAATCGGAGCGGTATTAGATGTGATCCAAACGATAGCGGAACAGACTAATCTACTCGCACTGAACGCTGCGATTGAAGCCGCCCGAGCCGGTGAGCAAGGACGAGGATTCGCCGTTGTTGCCGATGAAGTAAGAACATTAGCGAGCCGTACTGCGCAAAGTACGGAAGAAATTCGTGCGAAAATTCACTCATTACAAAATCAAGTAAATAATGTGCGAAATTCAATTACAGATTCTGAACTAGGTACTCAAGATAGCCTCACGAAAGTCGAAGAAACCGCTCAGCAGATGGACGAGGTCACAACCTTGGTCGATAACGTAGAAAACATGAGTACCCAAATCGCTACGGCTGCCGAAGAACAAAGTGCCGTTACTGCGGAAATTGATAAAAATATGACTCATCTGAAAGACCTATCAGATCATATTCTTGAAGCCGCAGGCGTCATACAAGGCAACGGTACAGATTTAGAAGTACTAGCAACAAACATCAGTACAAAATTGAACCAATTCCGATTTCGCAGCTAAATCTGATTTTGTTTTAAGCCGCAACACTCTGTCTTACCTCAATAACGGCGTTCTCAGCACTTTAAATAGTTGCGAACGTCGTTTATAACATCCTTCTGTTTATTGATATCCCACGCTCAATAACCGTACTTTTTTAAGGACTACTATGATCACGCTTCATCATTTAGAGAACTCACGTTCTCAACGTATACTCTGGTTGTTAGAAGAATTAGGCGTTGAGTACGAAATCAAACGCTATGAACGTGATCCTAAAACCAATCTAGCGCCGCCAAGCCTTAAAGCTATTCACCCATTAGGTAAGTCACCCGTGATTACTGATAACGGCAAAACCATCGCCGAGTCCGCGGTTATTATCGACTATCTAATTAATACCTATGGTAAAGACCGCTTTATGCCAGAAGTCGGCAGTGATGCATACAACCAGTTACAATACTGGCTACATTATGCCGAAGGATCATTAATGCCATTCTTGGTTATGGCGCTGATTTTTCAGAAAGTGAAATCTGCACCTATGCCATTCTTTGTTCGCCCTGTCGCTAAAGGCATTGCTAATCAGGTGTTAAAATCTTACGTCGATCCAAACGTTACCAATCACCTGCAGTTTATTGAAGATCATTTGAGTAAGAATACGTGGTTTGCTGGCGACGAGCTTAGCGGCGCAGATTTCCAAATGATTTTCCCACTCGAAGCAGCCATGAGCCGCTCAGAAGTGGCGAGTAAATTGCCGCACGTATTGGCATTTGTGGAAAAAGTTCACGCACTCAGTGCATACAAGGCAGCGCTAAAAAAAGGCGGTCCTTACGCTTACGCTTAATTATTAAAGAGATTAAATTGCATGTTTTATCGCTTGCTCGACCTGTTAAAAAAAGTACGTATCACCCAACTCATTTTGCCGGTGTTACTGCTGGCAGGTTGCGCGGCGGTAGACTGGAAGAACACCAATGTTGAATCTCTTTTCGGTAAAACGGTTATTACCGATCACCGTGCATTAGCCAATACAGATAATGCGACTTACTACACAGAACAAATCGAACCTATACTCGAAAACCGCTGTGTGGTTTGTCACTCTTGCTATGATGCTCCTTGCCAACTCAAACTATCCTCCGCAGAAGGGATAATGCGCGGCGCATCAAAAACTCCTATTTATAACGGCACACGCTTAATCGCTAGCGAGCCTACACGATTAGGTATCGACGCTGAGAATACAGAAGAATGGCGTAATAAAGGATTTTTTTCTGTATTGAACGAACGCTCACAAACGCCCGAGATCAATCTAGCCAACTCTGTTATGTACCAAATGCTGGTATTAAAAAAGAACCAGCCACTACCCGCTGATACCCTATTAGACGACGATTTTAAATTACATTTGAATAGTGAGCGTCAATGCCCTACTCGTGAAGAGTTTAATGAATTCGCAGATGATCATCCGCTTTGGGGAATGCCCTACGCTCTACCAGGACTAAAAGACGAGGAATATAGCCTACTTACCGACTGGATAAAGCGCGGTGCGCCAATGGCTAGCCCCAGAGAACTACCCCGTGCTGTGGAGCAGCGAGTGAGTCATTGGGAGGCCTACCTCAACAGTGATGACTTAAAACAGCAGCTTGCTAGTCGTTATATGTACGAGCACTTATTTCTGGCGAGTCTGTATTTCTCTGAAGAGCCACTATTCAATGGTAGCGAACCCCAGCAACAGCCTGAGTATTTTTTCAAACTGGTACGCTCTTATTCAGCGCCAGGATTGCCAATCCGCCCAGTTGCGACGCGTCGTCCATATGATGATCCAGGAGCTAAACGCATTTACTATCGATTAAAACGCGATACCAGCACTGTAGTTGCTAAAACACTGATGCCCTATCGCCTGAACGAAGAGCGTATGGATTGGATGAAATCATTATTCAATACGCCCGACTACACGGTCGACGTACTTCCGGATTACGACCCAAAGACTGCGGCGAATCCCTTTATCGCCTTTCAGGCACTGCCAATCAATAGCCGTTATCGTTTCATGCTGGAGGAATCCGAATACATTATTAAAGGCTTTATCAAGGGACCAGTCTGTCGTGGCCAAGTAGCACTCAATGTTATTGATGATCATTTCTGGGCCTTTTTCGTCGATCCTGACGATTATGACGAAGAACAATATGGAAAGTTTTTAGCTGAACAAAGTAATAATCTACGTTTACCAGGTGAAGCGGAAAGTAATACCGGAATACTCGCCAACTGGCTGCGATATTCCAACCTACACAGTAAGTATCTCGATGCGAAGAATTCCATGTTGCTCGACCGTTTTCCTGAAGGTAAGCACCTGAATCTAGACTTAGTGTGGGATGGTGATGGCAACAATCCGAACGCTGCACTAACAATTACACGTCATTTCGACAGTGCTACTGTGGTGAAAGGCCTAGTTGGCCAGTATCCAAAAACAGCTTGGATTGTCGGTTATCCGTTACTTGAGCGTATTCACTACTTACTGGTCGCAGAATTCGATGTCTTTGGAAATGTAGGACATCAATTAATGACTCGTCTCTATATGGATTTTTTACGTATGGAAGGTGAAGCTAATTTCTTAACCATGCTGCCCCAAAACGAGCGCATTAAACTGACCAACTACTGGTATCGCGATGCTAGCAAGGATGTGAAAAAGCACTTAGTCGACAACGAAGCGCATGTGCTATCTGATCCAGATATTCGCTATTACAGTGATCAGCCAAAACTGGAACTACTGGAAATGCTACGTAATAAACTGGAGCCAGTTCTTTCGCATCAATACGACTTAGCCACAAAAGTCGCCCCTGAAATTCTAGCCGCATTAGAAAAAATCAATCGTATTCAAGGCCGAGCAGCAACCCTAATGCCTGAAATATCAATGATCATGATTGATGACTACAGTGGCTCGCAAAAGGTATATACCCTGCTGCGCAATAGCGCCCACAGTAATCTTACTGGGCTATTGTATGAGGATGAAAACCGCTTACCAGAGGAAGATTATTTGACGCTAGTACCGGGTGTAATGGGTAGTCACCCTGCAGCATTTTATCGTTTATCATCGTTCCGTTTGAACGACTTCGTTGACGCGATATCTAAGCTCGATGACGAAAGTGATTACTACCGCTTTGCTACGCGCTTCGCGGTGCGCAGAACCGATAGTACATTCTGGACGCACAGCGACCAAATGCTTGCGTGGTACAAGAAAAACGACCCGTTAAATGCAGGCTTATTAGACTACAACCGCCTTGAGAATCGATAAATGAACGGCTTCGAAGATGTTGTTAAACAGTTTGTATTGCTGTGGTCTGTTATCGACCCCATTGGCACTATCCCAGTATTTTTGGCACTAGCCGCGGGTTATACCGATCCCACCCTACAGCGAAAACTAGCAATCAAAGCAACTTGGGTAGCAACGTTAGTATTGCTATTTTTCGTGATAGCGGGTGAATTTTTACTCGATGCGATGAGCATTCCTTTACCGGCATTCCAAGTGGCCGGTGGTATCGTTCTTTTCTTATTTGCAATGACCATGATGTTTGGCGATAGCAAACCAGAAGAAGAATTGAACATGATAAAAAAGGGAATGCACACAGCGGTATTCCCTCTCGCGATCCCATCAATTGCTTCTCCCGGTGCCATGATGGCAGCGGTACTGTTAACCGATAATCATCGTTTTTCTTGGATGCACCAATTGGTGACTACTATGATTATTCTATCCGTCTTAGCGATTACCTTAATCTTTATGCTACTTGGCTCTCGGATTCTGAAAATCATTGGCGAGGCTGGAGCCAGCGTTATAAGCCGTGTTATGGGCCTTATTCTCGCGTCGGTTGCCACCAATGCGGTACTGGCTGGAATCCAAGAATATTTCAAGAGTAGCTTGGGCTAAATATTATCTCAGCGAAATAAACGATTAGCCCACACGGTTAGACCTGCGGCCACACTACCAAAGTGATCGCCGTCTAACACCGGAATATTACCTAGCTTTTGTTCAACCGCATGACGAATGGCAGGCGACTTAGCACTACCACCAGTAATGTATATTAAATCCGGTTGCGTACCTGCTTGATTGATTGCTTCGGACATTAAATTGGTCATTTTTTCTAGCGGCCAAGCAATTGCTTGCGCCAAGTCAGTACGGGTAAGGTGAATACCTAAGCCAGCTTCGATATAGGCTAAATCTAATTCGTACTCACTCACATCCGACAAAGCAATTTTACTCTGCTCGGCACTCCGCACCAAATGGTGATTTTGCTTATCTTCACGCATTTTTATAAAGCGTTTGATTAATTCAGGCTGCGCACAATCGCGCTGCAGCTGATCCAGATATAAGGCTGTATCCAAACTATTAAAAGTAGCAAGCGCACCGACGTCATTAGTACTCACTGCGTTCCAGAAAGTTTGCATTGGCATCGGCTTACCGGTTTTTAGCGGAGCCGTCATACCAAACAACGGCATTAACTGCTTACCAGCGATCTGAATATCTAAATCATTACCACCAATACGCTCACCACTATGACCGATAAAATCGTTGTCGCGAATATCCTTGTCACGATGATCAGGACCCATACGCACCATGGCACAGTCGGTGGTACCACCACCCACATCAACAACCAGCACGGTTTTATTGGTGGTTAAGCTCTGTTCAAAATTCAAACCCGCAGCAATAGGTTCAAATAAAAACTCAATCTGTTGAAAGCCGCTACGTTGCGCTGCTACGCGCAAAATATCTAACGCCTGTTGATTACTCTTTTCGGCATTCATTCCTTGAAAGTTAACGGGCTTACCAATCACGGTATGAGTAAGCTCTTGGCCTAAATCAGCTTCTGCTCGACACTTTACCGTCTGCATCATGGCCGTAACAATATCTTCAAAAAAGTGAATAAACTCAGGACGTAAACCGCTAGCGCCTAAAAAAGATTTAGGAGATTTAACAAAATAGCCTTCTTCCGGAAAAGAAAAATACTGTTCAAAGGCTTCTGAACCGACAAATAATATTTCTTCATCACCAGCAATGTCATGTTCACGACGTACACGGCGAGCTTGCGCCAAAGGATTAACGCGTAAATCAATAAACTGCTGCTGTAATTCAGGCAATGAGATAGTGTTTGCGACCGCCTCGCAAATCAACTCTCGCTCCAAAGCATACAAGGCCGATGGCATAAAGGCTTTGCCTTGATCTAACGTCAACAAGCGCACTTCATGCTTTGAATTGATTACACCAACGGCACAGTTGGAAGTGCCGTAGTCAAAACCGAAAATCATTAAATTTTTCCTAGAATCTAACCAATAAACGCTTAACGACGCTTACGCCAATCGGTTATTTTAGAATGCACGCCACGAGTAAGCGCTGCGGAATAGTTTTCGAGAATATCAACACCCACTAAGATAAGCACGACCAATACGGCTAATTTAATGGCAACCACATGGCCTGCGACAGCAATACAGACACCGATCGCTGCAAGCGCCCAAATAGTAGCGGCTGATGTCACCCCCATGACCACACCGTCCTTCGATAGCATAACCCCAGCGCCCAAAAACCCAACCCCTGTGACCACCTGCCCTATAATACGGGTTGTGTCTGTTACTTCGTTATTGAGGGATTGTGATAGAGCAACAAAAGCATAAGTGCCCAAAACAATTAAAGACGACGTGCGAATGCCCACGGGCTTACCGCGAAGTTGACGTTCGAGACCAATAATCGTGCCGCACACTAGGGCAGAGAAAATGGCATACCAATCAAGTGGTGCAATACTTGTAATATCTGCAAACGTCATAGCAAAAAAAATTATTCCCAAAATAGTATTTAGAAATGAAAAACGGGCATCTATACCGATACCCGCCTTTTATTTCTTTTATTGTTACAGCTGTAATAAAGATTCGATTTCTTTATCACTAGGTACTTTAAAGCTAGAGTGTGATTTTACAATTTTTCCACTTGGATCAATCAGGTACTTGTAGAAATTCCATTTTGGCGCTGTATCTTGCTCAGCAACTTCTTTAAATAGAGGATGCGCATTAGAGCCTTTAACCGGCACAGTGGCGAGCATAGTAAAACTCACACCAAAATTCTTAAAGCACACATCGGCCGCTTCTGCTTCATCGTCGGCTTCTTGATTGAACGAATCCGACGATACGCCAATAACAACTAAACCTTTATCTCTGTACTTGTCGTTAATCTTCTGCAAATCGCCAAACTGATCGGTAAACCCACAATGGCTAGCGGTATTAACTAACAATACCGGGTGGCCATTGGTCACATCACACAGGTTCAGCATATTACTACTGTGCAGCTGTTTCATCGTGTGATGAAAGATCGCTGGACATGAATCAGGATAAACGCCTTCATCAACCACCGCCGCGGTTTCTGGAGCGGCTTGCGCGCCACTGCACACAGCAAGCATTGCCAGCAAGGTTAGCTGCTTCATACCCCGTGAAATAAACTTAAATTTTACTGTACTTGTCATAGCGCTCTCCAAAACATACGTTGCAATACATTGATTACTCGTTAGTACGTTCTAACGGTGCGGTTAGATGCATTGGCCTGCAGCCAATTCCATTTACTCGGCCGCTTCTAACGCTGCCCGAATGTCCTCATCCAGCACCAGCGGATCAACTAAAACCGCCTCTTCTTTCAAATTAGGTAGTACTACCAGTAAGGTTTCGTCTTGATCTAAGCCCGGAGTCCAGCGCTCTAACCAAGTCGCTAGATCTATCATCTTTGGCTTGCAGTCAGCCCAATCGCCATTCGCCCAATCCAAGGTATAGTCTGGATGCGGCCATACAGGCAAGCAGTTCTCACCATCTTCGCCGGTAACGGTTACCCAACCTTCGTCATTCGCTAGACTCCAAATCTCACCCTCTTCTGCCACTTTGCGAACAAAAAGTTCGTAACGCTTATTGTCGGATAACGCCAAGGATGCTTGACGGTTTTTGCTAGATAATGAGTAAGTCATCTGAAGTTCCAATACAAAGGCTAAAGCAATTCATGTAAAGACCTAAGTGTAACGCTCTCAGCGCTGAAATGCTCGAAATCGAAGGATGAATTACTATCGCCATAACGGTGTCAGAGCATTTTGCCGTGTTATCATATGCAGCTCTCAAATTCGGCATCTTCATCATGGCATTACGTTTTTTCATTACCCACCAAATCGCTAAAGCGAGCAACGATCCGGCTGCGAAACTTAACTGTAGCGTGCTAGAAGGCAATGCCGACGAAGGTGCGCTAGCGCCGTATTATCAGCAAGCGGCTTCTCAGCTGAAAGGCATACTGATGCAACGCAGCGGCAAACGCTATGGCGTATTCTCCGACGAACAGCCGACGGTGCGCGGCCTCATCAAAGATTGGCAACGCGATGGCATGTCGTTCCAAAGCTTTTCCAAACGCCTAACCGAGCACTTAAGCTCGACTCTGGATAGCAGTGAATTTGAGATGGAAGGTTATCTTGCCTATTTTTACGAAACCTTAGCTGATCACGACAAGCTGTATGTATTTCACTTACGCCACAAAGAGAGTGTGAGCGTCGGTGCGGACATGAGCCTGACGGAAACGCGCTACATCGACTTCTCCAATACTGGTTTTGGCGTTTGTATTAACCTAACGGATTGGCAGCAAGATAGTGATAGCAAGTACATCACCTTCTCATTTGGGCGTGGTGATAAACCACTGCAAAATCATATGGCTGCAGGCATTGGTTTTACCGATACCCTCAACACCCAAGCCGAAACTGAAGAGTTTTTGTCGATAGTGGATCAATACAGCCAAACGCTGCCGGAAGAACAACGCTTTGAGTACAAGGCCAAAGTGGTAGATTACTGCATGGAGCATGATTTACGCGGTGAACCCGTTGTATTTGATGAGCTTGCTGATCATTTAGCCGCCGAAACCAAATCACATCCAGCGGAAGCATTTTCGCATTACATTATCGAGAAGAAAAAAGAAACGCGCCAACAACAGCGCAGTAATTCGGGCCTAAGCCCTGAGCAATTAGCCGCCCAAGGAGCGCCAATGATTGAAGTGGCTGAAGCGGTAAAAGCCGAGTTAATCCCAGATAGAAAACAATTACGTGGATTTATTCGCTACAGCGGTAAGAACAAAGATTTAAGCATTAGTTTTTCCGCTAACTTGATGGGCGAAGGCATTGAATTCGACGCACCCAATAAGCGTCTTATCGTTAACGCCATACCGGAGAGTCTGCTAAAGCAGCTCAAAGGCAAATCGAAATACGACGACGAAGGCTAGCGCCTGATTTAGATGCTCATTTCTATGCAGATATCACCGTTGTAAACCAGTTGTTTAACACCTGTGTGATATCTGCTTCCAGTTCTTCATCATCACTTACCGCCAAATTCTGTACCTTTTTTAACACTTGCAGCGGCTCAGAATAATCAAGTTTGGTTACCTTATCGTCACCCAGCATAAGTTGCTGCTGTGCAGCATGGCCGCGATGAAACAAGGCATCCAACAAATGCGCCTGACGTGCAAGTAACAAGGTTATCGTTGGCTGATCAAGCCCAATGACATACTGCCCTCGATACCTTGCTAATAGTTGCTTACCAAACCGCTTACCGGTACTCCAGGACGAACCCAAAATGGCACCGGCAAGCGTTGCCGTACCTAAACTCAAGCCAGCGAGCATGACGTCAACACCGACACCAATAGCAGCACCCGTTGCCGCAGCAGACGCGGTATCAATCCCAAATTTTTTCAATGCCTCTGGGGCAAATAAATCCAGTGTCCAACGCCCGTCTTTAATTGGGACATTGGCGTATTGGATATCATCTGCAGAGAACTGCAGTAACTGTAAAATGCGCCCTAGCTGTTCTTTTTCTTTAACTCGCACCGTATTTTGTAGCCGAGCGGAGGCCTCAACCTCAGCATTTTTGTCTGCCGTAGTGGTATCTACAGTCACCTGAATTTTACTGACTGCCAGCATAAATTCGCTACTGCATTGAATGCATGCGTGCCTTAATGCCAACCAATCTTCTTCGCGCTGCTGGATAAAGGTTTCTAGCAGCGCATAATAGGGCTCAAGTACGGTTTGGAACTTTCGATACAAGCGTTTTTCCGCATCAAAGCTAAATGCTACCGTGTCGAATTCGACCAAGGAATGGAAATTAAAATCGGCTAAGGTTTTACGCCATTCAGTTTTGTGATTTCCGCTCTTTTCAATAAAATTAAGCACTGGAATAATCGGCTTTGCAGCCATGCTCAAACACCGTAACTCAAAGAGGTATTTTTCCAATACGGGTTCGCGGCAATCAATCACATATAAAATAATATCGCTGATCAAAATTTGATTAAGTACCTTCAGCTCTTGATCAAACTCCTTTTTATTAGCAGAGTCTTTTACAAAGGTAAGCAGCGTATCACGCCCCGACAAATGTGCCGATGTAAGTGCTTGCAAACGCTCAGCCAGCGCTACGGAGTCTTCTAATCCGGGCGTATCACGCAATTCGAGAAAGGCTTTATCGCCTAGAAAAATCTGCGCCGACTCGACATGTCGTGTAGTACCAGCACGATTATCAATTTCACCAAAATCAGAATTGCGCATGAGCGTACGCACTAGCGAGGTTTTACCCGTATTGGTGTGCCCAACAACGCTTAATATGATGGGTAACGAAATCTGCTTATTAGTCATGAGCGTCATCCGTACTTTGCAATAACACACAGTGTTGAGGCTGAATACTCAACATCTGCGCCTGCTCTTGCCATTGTGCATAAGTATTTTCACTAGCAATCCGCATTGCCCCATACTCAATACACCCGAGCCAATATTTCTTACCTTTCGGCATCAGGCTCTGCAACAACCGCAATGTCCCACGATCGGGTGGCTTATTAGCATTGACCAAAAACACCACGCTAGTCGCGCTATTTTTAATAAACGCCAATGCTTGGTCAGTTGTATCTTTATTGACCACATTAACCATTACTGGAGTAGTCAATTGAGATGAAACTCGGGTAACCAGTAAGTTAGGGAGTTCAACACCTAGGTACAACGCTTCGCTAGGTAACGCTTGAAGACTTTGCTTCGTCTTCTGCAATGACTGATGAGGTTGCCCACGACTGTCGGCATCTAATATATGACCTTGGCCACTCAGCGGCTGCCATTCACGTTTAAGCGCAAGATAATAAGGATCTTGATAATTCAGAGAAAACCGACGCAATTGAACGGCGTCGAGTACGCGACACATAACCCATGCCGCTAGCCGAGGAAATAAACCGTAAAATAGCAAACATCCCAACAAAAAATAGGCCCATGAAGAACGCAAGGTTGAACTCATTTCATTTAGCCCTTGCTGACTGGCAATAACCTCATCAACCGAGGGAGTCGGCCAGTGAATAACATCCATAGGAAAGCTTAAATAGGCGGTTAACTGCTGGAATGCTGCTTGGTCTAATATGGTTGACCCCCAAATAAAATCGTATTGGCGCGTCATCAATACCAACAATAAAGCGATAAAACCGCCCGCTAAATAGCTTAACCAAGCGCTGTGCACGACCCGCCCTATAAACCACTTGCCTTGCGGATTGGACAGTTGAATATGCAACCAAGTTTTGCTCGCATATTGCGAATAATGCTCCTTTGCCGCCAGCTTTATAGTCCAGTTCAAACACGGCATAAATATCGACACCAGCGGACTGCTTGCCGGTGTACGCAATACAAAAGTGAACAGCAACCAAAGCACAAACGACAACAGATTAAAGCCTAACAAAACCATCAACACCCAAAATACATTCAAAGTGCCTGCACCGCTAACAGCTTGAACAACAGCGAACATACCCGCTAGACCAGCCAGCAAACAACTACCCAACAATAAGGTTCGAAACCAATGCTGCGCTTGGTCAAGCGCACTCTCGAATTCAGGTTGTAACTTACTCTGTGAAACTCGCTGACGTAGAAATGCCTCAAAACTTGAGGCCGGCTGGGAACGTATGGTCAATACTTGACTCTGTTGCTCGATAGACCGTAACTGCTCAATCTCTATTTTCTCACGGTAATCCAGTGACACCCTTATCCACCCGCTGCGAACCAATGACTCGAAAGCTTAGCATTACGACTGGTTAATAAATAGCGGTTACGCCAAGCTCAGCCGTGCTGAGAATGACCAACGAACAAGTATAAAAAAACCCGCTTTCGCGGGTTTTTATTATTTGCTAATCAACAGCAAATTAATATTTCACTTAATATCAAGGAGCAACGGGGTTAATAACCACAGAAGCAGCACCATGCATAAAGTCACCATCGTGTGGCCACAAGAATGCAGTAAACGGCGTTAACGCTAATGGATTAATCACATAGTCGTTATTCACTACTTCATAATTAACATCAAAGGCAACGGTCGTCGCATCGTTTGAAATCGCCTCGGTCCAGTTCGCAGCTGCATTGCAATCTGGCTCAGTGTCATTGCAGGTATTAATGTACAAAGTCGTTACCGCGGCGGTATTAATCGTCGCACCTAACGTATTGGTAATCACACCATCAATGTTTTGATCAAAACGATAGTACTGAAGCTGCTGATTGCTGGCGTTGTAAAAGGTGTATTCGCTTTGATCCACCTGCCAAACATCATTCGGTTGCTCAGTCGTTTTCGTTGCCGTTTGCACACCAATACACTGCGCGATAGCCGACGTTTGCTCACCTGCCGTACCCAAATTGTTGTAATCCAAGTTGTAGGTGTAGGTTAATTCCGGAGCCGCGGAGAAATCAGTGCTGTCGCTGACTTTTACGCCTTCAATCGCTAAGGTTAAGTTCTCGCCTACTGGAGTGGTAATCGCACTGCCGTTCACGGTGAGTGTTTGGAAATCGCTGCTATAAGCAACGGTGAAATTCGTATCGGTGGTGTAAGACACACCAGAAGAATCAGCCGCTGTCGTTTCACTTAGAGTGGCGGTATAGCCATCAGCGGTAGCGGTTAACGTATACGCATCACGCCAGCCGCTCTCACAACGAGTAACAGTATAAATACCATCAGCATTGGCACTGATAGCGACTAGCTCGCGGCTAGTACTGGTAAAATTAAACGGATTCATGCTGTCGGCATCGTTTGGTAGCGTTGAGTTTTCAGTCGCTATCAACATCCAGATGCCTTCTGGAGAGGTGGTGCTTAACGCAGAGTTCGCAGCCGGTAAGCCTGACAAATCAACTGGCGCTGGATCAACCGGATCTGGATCGACTGGATCCGTTGTTGGATCATCAGTACCGATTTCGTCGATAACCTCATCACCCCAATTACACGCCGTTAAACTCAGTGCCATTGCCATCGCAACCGCGCCATGCCCCAAAACTTTCGTGAGAGTTGTCATTGTTATAATCCTTTGCCAAAAAGTTATGCCGCCGCGAGGAATGCCTCATCAACGCAAACAGTCCTACATCCTACCAGTGATAAGAACCTAGCTTTGAGGTTAGGTTCGGACAGTTACGGGGAAACACACGGAATAGTAGACCCACAGAAACATCGAGGGGTCATATTGTCGAATTCTGGCAGAAAATGCCCAACATTCTATTTAGATAACTGCACGGGTCTACTGCAGCTCATCATTGATAAAGGCATCAAGAATCGCCATCAATTGCTCTTCGTCTGGCGATGGCGTTGCGATACTTGCTAACACGGTTAGCTTGGCCTGCGCCGCGGCTTTCACTAAGCTCAATTCTGCGCTATCGAGATCGTGAATCAAGGCCTGCCACGTATCAATTTGCAGATCGGCAGTGTCATCTGGATTCAGGCCATCATCCGGCTCAATCGTAATATGGCAGAGTAAATCCATTAATAACGACGCAAGTTTACTCATGCCTTTTTTCCCGCATCTTCTGCAATACGCTTAACCACACGCGACGCAGCCACAAAACCAAATGTACCGGTTACCATAGTGGCCGCACCAAAACCGCTGGCGCAATCTAAGCGTGTGCTGTCGCCATCAAAACGCTTGGTTTGACACACAGTGCCATCCGCCTGTGGATATTGCAGCTGTTCCGTCGAGAACACACACGGAATCGAATAATTACGTGATGGATTACGCGAAAAATTGTATTCGCGGCGTAATAACGACCGCACTTTGCGCGCTAATGGATCATTGAAGGTTTTATTTAAATCACCGATTTGAATTTGCGTAGGATCGGTTTGCCCACCTGCTGCACCGGTAGTGACAATACGAATTTTACGACGCTTACAAAAAGCGATCAGCGCCGCTTTATTCTTCACGCTGTCGATGCAATCCACTACATAGTCCATATCCGTGCTGATCATCTCTTCCAAATTTGCAGTTGTTACAAACGCCATACGCGCTTCAACTTGGCATTCAGGATTGATCAAACGAATACGCTCGGCCACAGCCTCGACCTTCAACTGCCCTACCGTGCCCTTCATCGCATGAATCTGACGATTGGTATTGGTCACACAGATATCATCCATATCGATCAAGGTGATGCGACCAATACCCGAACGTGCCAAAGCCTCCGCCGCCCAAGACCCTACGCCACCAATACCAATCACGCATACATGCGCAGCGTGCAAACGCTGCAAACCAGCGGTGCCATACAAGCGACCAATACCACCAAAACGATCGAGATAATCAGGTGTCACGCGGATTCCTATTGAGTTTGGGTTGAAAACAATAGGCTGATTATATAGGCCAACGGCTTTCGGGGCATGGATTTATTGAGCAACACTAGTCTCTTGCGAGCGAATCACCTCTGCAGTAGCGGATCTAGCATAATGAGCATAAGAGTGTGTAAGAGCGGATCTTATCCGCGATTGGCGATGATGAGCAAAAACATTGCTCAAAATGCTAAAACCTGCAATATAGACGTTCGCTATAACGCAGATAAACCGAGAGGTAACGATGACCGATATTAAATTATCTACGGAAGAGAAAGATCGAGTGATCCACAAAGTAAAAAACTATTTCGAAGCCGAATTTCATCAAGATATTGGGGGATTTGAAGCTGAATTTTTAATCGACTTTTTCGCTAAAGAAATCGGAGCCTACTTTTACAACCAAGGCCTATCTGATGCACAGACGCTGTTTTCTGAAAAAGCCGACGAATTGAGCTATCTGATTCAAGAGCTAGAAAAACCAACAATGTGAATAAGTTGGGTGAATAATTCTGACCAAGATCACCTAGCAAGTTCGTAACTCAGAACAAAAGCGTTGGTTGCGTCGCTCCTACAAAATACGTCGGCAACAGCACTTAAAAAGATACTCCTTCACAAATTCAGCAACTGTATCCGCGGAGATTGCTGCACTAACTCCCGATACAACCTGTCTTGCACTTGTGGGTTGCGCAAGTCTTCTAACGTTACCCGCGATAGTACTTGCATCAAAAGTTGATTGATCCCACCCCAGTTACTGGCGAGCGAGCAGTTTTCGGTAATATCACAGTGATGGTCGTCAGTGCTGCATTCAGTCAGAGCTACTGGGCCTTCGAAGGCCTCTACAACATCTAGTACGCTGATCTGCAATGGCGAACGTGCTAGACGATAGCCTCCATGAGCACCGCGACGGGTAATCACTAGGCCGGCATCGGCCAGTGCTTTCATCACTTTGCGTACCGTTGCGGTAGCCAAACCAGTAGCAAGACCTATGTCGTCGGTCGATTGCTGCAACGAGGCCGACTGGGCAAGGTGGTTAAGTACCACGATCCCATAATCTGTCAGTTTGCTGATCTTCAGCATAATCCCACCTCTTTAACGCCTTATTTTGCTTGTATGAACCATCTGACAGGTCGATTTTGCGAGACTTTGAGAACAAATACCCCAGTAGATTGGTCAGAATTCATTCTCTTTGATAGAATCACCATAAATCAAATCATACCAAGTTGGTATTGATTGTGATACCCGAGTAAAATACTCCGATACAGCGTTGAGATTTGGTAGAATGTTGCGCATTAGAACGCACATCCAAAACAGCGCCACGAGCATGGTTCTTAGATCGTCTTTGCAAAACCCGCAGACACGCTAGGGGCATTCATGAGCCAGACACCCAAGAGAGATCGCCATGAGTAGTAACGCCGAAATCGAACGCCGCATGGGCGGGGAATACAAAGCCGGATTTATCAGTGACATTCAGTCAGAAACCCTAGCTGCGGGTCTGAGCGAAGATACTGTCCGTTTTATTTCGACCAAAAAAGGCGAGCCTGAGTGGTTGCTGGAATGGCGCTTAAAGGCGTATCACCAGTGGTTAGAGATGAAAGAACCTGAATGGGCGCACGTTCATTTCCCTAAGATCGATTATCAGGAAGTGTCTTACTACTCCGCACCAAAGAGCATGGAAGACCGACCTAAGAGCTTGGATGAGATTGATCCTGAGCTATTAGCGGTTTACGACAAGCTCGGCATTCCTTTGCAAGAGCAAATGGCGCTGGCAGGGATTGCTGTCGATGCCGTATTCGATTCGGTATCGCTAGGTACAACATTCAAAGCTAAATTAGAAGAAGCTGGCGTGATCTTTATGCCAATTTCAGAAGCCGTACATAAGCACCCAGAGCTGATCAAAAAATACATGGGCAGTGTAGTGCCACAACGCGACAACTATTTTGCAGCGTTAAATAGCGCAGTATTTAGCGATGGGTCGTTCGTATATATTCCTAAGGGTGTGCGTTGCCCAATGGAGCTATCGACTTACTTCCGTATAAACGAAGCTAAAACGGGTCAGTTCGAACGTACTTTGATTATTGCCGATGAAGGTTCTTATGTGAGCTATCTAGAAGGCTGCACGGCACCCATGCGCGATGAAAATCAATTGCACGCCGCCGTGGTTGAATTGATTGTGCTAGACAATGCTGAAATCAAATACAGCACAGTACAAAACTGGTATCCAGGTGATGCCGAAGGTAAAGGCGGCATCTACAACTTCGTGACTAAACGTGCGGTTGCCCACACCAACGCTAAAGTCAGTTGGACTCAGGTAGAAACAGGATCTGCTGTTACATGGAAATACCCAAGCTGTGTATTAAAAGGCGATAACTCAATCGGTGAATTTTATTCGGTAGCGTTAACCAACAATTATCAGCAAGCCGACACGGGCACTAAGATGATTCACTTGGGTAAAAATACGCGCTCGACCATTATCTCGAAAGGTATTTCAGCGGGTAAAAGCTCTAACGCCTATCGCGGCTTAGTACGCATGAACCCAACAGCCGAAGGTGCTCGCAACTATACCCAATGTGACTCGCTATTAATTGGTGATAAATGTGGGGCACATACCTTCCCTTACATCGAGAGCAAGCACCCTTCTGCCATCATTGAGCATGAAGCGACGACCTCTACGGTAAGTGATGACCAACTATTTTTGTGTCAACAACGTGGTATCGACACTGAGAAAGCCGTTTCTATGATTGTTAATGGCTTTTGCAAGGAAGTGTTTAAAGAGTTGCCGATGGAGTTTGCCGTTGAAGCGGGCAAGCTGTTAGAGATATCGCTTGAAGGTTCGGTCGGTTAACGAAATACATCGTTGAACTGAATCCTGTTAGAGGTACTCAAGGAGCGAAACGAACCGGGCCGATGGCCAACACGCTAACTCTATGAGTCATAATTAAAATTTAATGCCTAGCTTAATCAACCAATACAACGAATTAAGTTAGGCCAAAGAAAACAAGGTAACAGCATGATCAGCATTAATAACTTGCACGCCCGCGTTGAAGAAAAAGACATCCTTAAAGGTTTATCACTGGATATTAAGCCGGGTGAAGTTCACGCAATCATGGGGCCTAACGGTGCCGGTAAAAGCACTCTTGGCAACGTACTAGCCGGTCGCCCGGGTTACGAAGTGACTAGCGGTACAGCGACGCTAAACGGTAAAGATATTTTTGCCATGGATACCGAAGAGCGCGCCCGCGAAGGTGTATTCCTAGCATTCCAATACCCTGTGGAAATCCCTGGGGTGTCGAATCTTGAATTCTTAAAAGCTTCGGTCGACGCGGTACGCGCGCACCAAGGCAAAAAAGCATTGGATTCTGTCCAGTTTTTAAAATTGGCACGAGAAAAATGCAAAGCCGTTAACTTAGACCAAGGCTTTTTAAAGCGTGGAGTTAACGAAGGTTTCTCTGGTGGCGAGAAAAAACGTAACGAATTAATGCAAATGATGATGCTAGAGCCAAGCCTGTGCATTCTCGATGAAACTGACTCAGGTTTAGATATCGACGCGCTGCAAGTGGTCGCAGAAGGCGTTAATGCCATGCGTGATGCTAACCGCAGTTTTATTGTCGTTACTCACTATCAGCGTTTATTGGATTACATCGTACCTGATTATGTTCACGTGTTGGCCAATGGCCGCATCGTAAAATCAGGTGGTAAAGAACTGGCCTTAGAGTTAGAAGAAAAAGGTTACGGCTGGTTAGAAACCGCAGACAACGGAGCCGCTTAACATGCCTGAGCAGTTTCAGAATCAGCAACTGGCGTTAGCCACTGCGCAAACACCATTAGCACTGTTGAGCACGCTGAATGAGCGTGGCCGCAGCGCATTTGCCCAAGCCAGTATGCCTAACCGTAAAACAGAAGCGTGGAAATATACATCGCTACATACCTTGCTAACCGGCGATTTCGCCTCTCAAGCAAAGTCCGCCGATTTTGATATGAATGCGATTCGTACCTTAGTGACGATTCCTAATATCGACGCTGATCGTTTGGTACTTGTTAACGGTCAATTGAGCATTGAACTATCCGACGAAGCTGCACTTAACCGCATCGTTCGTTTTGCCGATGCTAACGCAGATCAAAAAGATCAGATCGCTCAGTACTTAGGCCAAACTCTAAATGATAAAAGTGGACATGTATTTAACCAGCTCAACAATGCTGCGATTAGCGACGGCTACTTCGTTCTGGTTAACCGCAATGTACAAGCTGATACCCTATTGCAAATCAGCCACATTACGACGCAACAACAAAGCGCCTTCACCTTGAACGAGCGCTTATTGGTGGTGTTAGAGCAAGGTGCCAGTGCCAATATCATTGAACACTTCGGCTCGACTAACGAAACTCAAAATAGCTTCACGAATACAGTAACCGAAATCGTTGTCGGAGATAATGCGCGCCTGACGCATTACCGCTTACAGCTAATGCAAGAAGATGCACTGCATATTGGTAGCACGCACATTGATCTGCAACGCGATGCCAATTACAACGGTTTCTACCTTGGCTTAGGTACTCGTTTAACCCGTAATGATGTGGTGGTAAATCACAACATTGGTGGCTCGCACTGCGAAATGGCGGGTATTTATGTTCCGCAAAACCAGCAGTTGATCGACTTTCACACCTGCATCGAACACAAGGCGGCGCATTGCACTAGTAATGAAGTTTTCCGTGGGATTATGAATCACAAATCCAAAGCCGTATTTAACGGTCGTATTCATATTCATCCGGATGCGCAGAAAACCTTAGCCGAATTGAGTAATAAAAACTTATTACTCACGAATACGGCAGAGATTTACACCAAACCAGAATTAGAAATTTACGCCGACGATGTAAAATGTGCTCACGGCGCAACCGTTGCGCAATTGGACGAGAAGGCCAGTTTCTATTTGCAAAGTCGTGGCATCAGTGCCAAAGATGCAGAAATCATGCTGAGCTTCGGTTTTATTAACGAATTACTATCGGCAACCACTCACGAAGGCGTGGGTGAATGGCTCTACCCTATTTTGTCTGAGCGCTTCGGTCGTAGCCCAGAATTAGCGAATGCATTAGCGGGAGAACATGCATGACCAATGCAGATATACTGCGGATTCGTGCCGACTTTCCAGCGTTAAACCAAGACGTTAATGGTAAGCCATTAGTGTATTTAGACAACGGTGCGACGACGCAAAAGCCCCAAGTCGTCATTGACGCGCTTGCACATTATTACGCGTACGATAACTCGAACGTGCATCGTGGTGCGCACACACTCAGCGACCGAGCGACTCAAGCATTTGAAGGGGCTCGTGTCACATTACAACAGTTTTTAAATGCAAAGAAATCTGAAGAAATTGTATGGACACGCGGTACAACCGAGTCTATCAATCTCGTGGCTTCTACTTGGGGTCGTCAGAATTTAACAGCGGGTGACGAAATTCTAGTCACCGGGATGGAGCACCACTCCAACATAGTGCCGTGGCAAATGCTGTGTGAGCAAACTGGCTCTAAATTGCGCCCAATTCCAGTAAAGGAAAATGGCGAGCTTGATATGGACGCCTTTGCCACCATGTTGAGCGATAAGGTGAAGCTAGTATCTGTCGTGCATGTATCGAACGCACTTGGCACCATAAACCCAGTAGAAACCATTATTAAGATGGCTCACGAAGTTGGTGCTAAAGTTTTGGTCGATGGCGCGCAGGCGGTATCGCATTGGAACGTCGATGTGCAGGCTTTAGGCGTCGATTTTTACGCATTTTCGGGTCATAAATTATTTGGGCCGACGGGTATCGGCGTGCTGTACGGCAAAGAAGATTTGCTTAATGCAATGCCCCCATACCAAGGCGGCGGCGAGATGATTGCACACTGTTCGTTTGAGAAAACGACGTACAATGTATTGCCGTATAAATTTGAAGCCGGTACGCCAAATATTGCCGGTGCCATTGGCTTAGCTGCGGCAATTGATTATTTAAACACGCTCGATCGCGTAGCATTAGCCAAGCACGAAGACTCGTTATTACTGAAAGCGAATGAACTAGCTGAGCAGCTTGGAGATATTCGTCGTATTGGTACTGCTGCAAAAAAAGCCAGTGTGTTTAGCTTTTTACTCGCTAATGCACATCCTGGGGATGTAGGCACCCTACTCGATCAACAAGGTATTGCCGTACGCACGGGTCATCATTGTGCAATGCCATTAATGGATCAATATGCAATACCAGGCACAGTACGTGCGTCGTTCAGTTTTTATAACACATTAGACGATGTTGAACGCTTATTTACTGGCCTTGAAAAAGCCAAAATGTTTTTACTGTAACGGATAGAAGGAAACACTATGAGTATCGAAACCTTTGATCCTAATGCCATGGCCGATGTCAGCATGACCGATACCGCTATCGCGCATATTCGTAAACAACTAATTAAAAACGCTAATATGGCGGGCATTCGCTTAGGCGTTAAAAAGAGCGGCTGCTCTGGTTTTAAATACGATATTGAATTTGTTGAACAAGCAACTGATGGCGATCAAACCATTCAAGTAGCCGACGATGTTGCCTTGTTTGTGTCGGAAGAAGCACGGCCATACTTGCGTGGTACTGTGATCGATTTCACCAAAGAAGGGTTAAACAGTACCATCAAATTTAACAACCCAAACGCAAAAGATTTATGCGGATGTGGTGAGTCGTTCTCGGTTTAAACTTTTAAAATAGGCAGTATTAGTTCCTGTCTATTCACTAATCGCCCCTGCGGCTAAAACGATTTTGGAGAAGAATATGGAACGCCGCATGGTGGTCGCACAAGAAGCCTGTCCGGCTCGTCAGGTTCCTTCTGGCATACCCACGGTTATTCCCGCGGGCACCTTCGTAACTATTAACCAAGCCCTTGGTGGTAATTATACTGTCACCATGAATGGCAATATGGTTCGTGTTGATGGTACTGATGCCGCAGCGTTAGGTTTAGAAGCAGAAGAGATTGTGTTTGAAAATCACGATGATGGTATTGTTCGTGAAGAGCAAATTCGCCAAGCCCTACGCACGATTTATGATCCAGAGATTCCTATCAACCTGCTCGATCTTGGCCTTATCTATGGCATAAAGATTCACGCAACTGAAGTCGTGATTGATATGACTTTGACGGCACCCACCTGTGGTATGGGTCCAGTGTTAATCTCTGACGTCAAGTACCGCGTGGCTAAGGTACCAAACGTTACTAAAGTCAGCGTCGAACTGGTTTTCGATCCCCCTTGGCATCGTGACATGATGACCGAAGAAGCTCAGCTAGAAGCAGGCTTGTTCTTCTAAGCTCACTGTCGCTCATACAGAGATTGGCCCAAATGGGCATAATCGTGGATTATTCGCCTCTCTGGCATTATAGTGTTGTCATAATAACAACAATAATAATGTTAATTGACTCGGGTTCCTAATGAGCGACGCGTATTTTAAAGCTATGACTGCAGCATTGCACACCGCCGGTGTCTGCACCCCGACTCTCATCATAGATAGAGCACGTCTCGATAGAAACATTGATCACGTAATAGATGTTTTGAACAAAGGCTTTGAATATCGCCTTGTAACGAAGTCACTGCCATCTATCCCGCTACTCCAGTATGTTATGCGGAGAACGGGAACCCAGCGCCTTATGTGCTTTCACCTGCCCTTCTTACTGCAATTGGTTAATCATATTCCATCGTCCGACATTTTGATGGGCAAACCTATGCCTGTGCGCGCTGCTCAGGAGTTTTACGATTGGCATTCAGGGCAAACAAGTAGCATGTGTTTTGCACCCGAATTACAGCTCCAATGGCTGATCGATAGCATGGAACGTTTAGAGCAATACGAAAAACTAGCAAGTCAGCGTAATCTACGCTTGCGCATATGCCTAGAAATCGACGTTGGTTTACATCGCGGAGGTTTTCGTAATACTGCCGACTTCACAGCAGCCCTTCGATTTATTCGTCGCTCTAATTATCTTACGCTCAGTGGCTTAATGGGTTATGAAGCCCATATCACCAAAATGCCTATCATATTAGGCGGTATAAAAAGCGCTTTCGCCGATACTCAAGGGCGCTACGCAAATTTTTTACGTGCCGCAAAAGCAGAACTGGGCGATCATATTCTCGACAATCTCTGCATCAATACTGGCGGTAGTACCACCTACACCCTGTACCATAATTCTAAACTCGTTAATGAAATTGCCGCGGGCGCAGCCTTAGTAATGCCCTCTAATTTTTCCGCCGAAACATTGGAGCATCACCACAAGGCAGCCTTTATCGCCGCACCGATACTAAAAAATATTTCTAAACCAGAAATTCCGTTAACACCTGCTATATCAACCATGTTGCGTATTCTTGGTATATTGCCGAAGCGGGCGTGTTTTATCTATGGCGGCAACTGGCTAGCAGATCCTTGTTACCCTGAAGATACCCAACATTGCAAAATTTTTGGTCGCTCAAGCAACCAAGAAATGTATGGCATTCCCGTGGATAGCGATATAAAGCAAGACGACTTTATTTTTATGACTCCGCAGCAGAGCGAATCGGTATTCCTACAATTTGGCACCATAGGTGTTTATGAAGATGGCAGAATATCCGCTTGGTGGAATGTGTTTCAAGAGAACGACATCGAACAACCGCCGGTATATTCTGACATCCCTACAGCCGAAATTTACCCATTAAAATGAAGACAAATAACTCATTAAAAATGCTATCTATTGAGCCTGAAAAACAGGCAGATAGCTGTATTATTTGGCTCCATGGCCTAGGGGCAGATGCATCCGATTTTTATCCCATAGGAAAGATGCTTAGTCCTGTTTTGGCTGAACACGCTATTCGTTGGATATTTCCACAAGCACCGATTAGGCCGGTTTTTATCAATGGCGGTATGCCTATGCCGTGTTGGTATGACATATTAGCTGTTAATCCCTCACGTGTTGTTAACCCACAACATGTGACTGAAATTTGTGCGCAAATAAACGAACTAATAAATCAACAAATAGCGCTTGGTATTGCAGCTAACCGGATCCTATTAGCTGGATTTTCACAAGGTGGTGCCGTAGCCTTGGAGTGTGCATTAACCCATCCCAAGGCCTTAGCCGGTTTAATGGCGTTGTCGACCTATTTGATCAAGGCACCAAAACACGTATCTCATAGCGAACTGCCCATACTATTAGTTCATGGCACTGAGGATATGGTCGTGCCAATACCCTTAGCCGACGATACCCTAATCGCGTTACAAAAATTAGGATATACACTACAGAGCCATCGACTAGAGATGGCACATGAAGTGTGCAGTGAGGAAGTAGACATTATTGCAGAATTTATTCGCAGGTGTTTACAACGCTGATTAGCCCCTTATGCAAGCGCTATCACCTACTCTACACCTAAATCAAATTGCCCTGTCTGCTGGCTTAAAGCTTTTGCCATTTCACGTTGCTCTTTCGCAGTTTTTCCCATAAAGGTGGCTGTCGCAACCGTATGTTTAGATATTTTAAAAATATTATTCATACTGCCGCCCACTTCTATATTGGCCGACACTTGCTCTTCCGCAGCGGCTGCCACTTGATCCGACATATCGCGAATATCTTGAATAACATCCCGAATTTGATTCAACTCGCTATGCAAGGTATTGGATAAATCTACACCTTCAGTAACAATTTTTTGCGAAGCGTCGACGACATTAAATGCTAGTTTCGAGTCTTTTTGAAATTTACTGACAATTACTTCAATTTCTGCCGTAGAATCCTGTGTTCTTTGCGCTAATGTTCGTACTTCATCGGCGACCACAGCGAAGCCTCTACCCTGATCACCCGCACGAGCAGCCTCAATTGCAGCATTTAATGCCAACAGATTGGTCTGTTCTGCAATCGATTTAATGACACCCAAAACACCACCAATAGCATCACTACTGTCGTGTAATTCACGAATGACTTGGGCAACATCCCCCATACTGGCATTTAAGGTATCCGCTTGTTTAACACTCCGGTCGATAACAGTTGCACTGCTATGGATTACATCATTAGCGCGATCAGATTGGTCGGCAACACATTGAATATGCTTAGCAATCTCTCTAGTCGCCTGTTCTAATTGAGTGACTGCAACCACCGCGGTCCCGGTGTCTTCTTGCTGTTTATGCATACCCTTAGCGCTCAGCGAAATAGTCATCTGGTTCTGCATGGCCGTCAATGATAGCTGCCGCGCTATAGCATTAATCGCTGTTACAGTACTTGCCATACGCTCCTGCATGCCATTGAATGCCTTTGCTGCCGCGCCTAGCTCATCATCTAAGAGAACTTTAACGCGTTTATGCAGCGATAAATGAGCGGCCGCATTCCCGATAACACTCGTTAGTTCGTGAATTTGACGATAAATCATGGAGGATATTTGAATCGCTAATGCCAGGGTGATACCGACTATAACCAGTGCAATCAGTACATTTTGACTCAGATTCGTTTTAGCCACACTCAGTTCCCGCTGAGCCGACTGTATCAGCTTCGCATTTAACTGATCATCAATAGCCTTGAGTGCGTTAATACGCGCTGTGGCAGCTTTAAACCAATCTGGAGAAGCAACACTAAATCCACCTGTTTGCGCCTTATCATTGGCAAGAATACGATAGTTAGCAACAGCAGTGTTTTCGTCACTCGTTAAGAATTTTTCAAAAGCGGCTGCAGATTCCAGATCCGTAAAGCGGACATAATTTTCAAAAAACACATCTTGCTCAGAGACAAGGCGTACGAAGTGTTGATAAAGGCCGTCCCCGAATGCATCAGCACCAAACACGTTACTCAATACTGCGCGCTCAATGCCTGCTCGCTCCTTACCCTGCAAAAAATTGTAGTAAGATTGCAACCCACGAGATAGATCACCCTGAGTTGTGTAAGCCGTCGCTAGAGCTGGTACGATCAGTAGATCACTAATTGTTGTGGTAAAGAAAGCTAGTGCCTCTCCTAAGGGCAAGGACAACTGTTGAACCGCGGTTCGAGTCGACTTTAACGCTTCAATTTTAGCCAGCACAGCGACTACTCGGCTCTCAACATCAGTAAATTGTCCAAGATTGGCCTTAGCGACGTAGCCTTGCCAACGCTGTATCTGAATATCAACGTTCTGTCGTTGCGTGACTAAAGTGTCACCAAATTTAGCGCCCGATGTGCCAATAAATCCGGCAGTCATTCCTCGTTCTTTCTGTAGCTCATGCGCCAATTGGCTATTGATAGAGGTGAGCTCGACCAGTGTTTGAACCGCCTCAAGCTCACTAAGCTGGCCTGATGTCTTAGTAATGTCACGTAATTCGAAGTAAGTAATCGCCAACAAAGGAGCCACTATTAATAACAGAAGTTTGTACTTGATAGGCAGTGACTTTAACCAACTCATGAAACGCCTCGACGACAATAGCTAGATAACAATTGAGCCTAGTAGATGCTGGCTTCATCACCAGCCAAAACAACTCCAAACAGGCCAATTACTTGAAAATGTCCTATTCCCACAATATCGGCACAAAGAAGTAGCCTAAACTAGAGCTAAGATATCTGAGCACATCAACGAAGGTAATCTATGCCAAGTAGCGGAAAACAATCTTGTTCAACCAGCAATTACCTCCTAATCTCTTATGATTAGTAGAAAATTTATGTTTATTTCCATCCTTGATTTACACTCAGAAATATAGGTATGTACATGTGGAGGATCTTCTTAAAGAACAAGAATTTGTTCATATTAATCGGCTCAATATTCACCCTATACATAATTATTTCAATTCTTCAAATTACTTATATTTACAACACAACCAAATCCGAACTTATCAATTACGATAAGTATCACTTAGAAATCATCGTAAAAAATATAAAAGACACCTTCGAATTAGATAGAAAAAAAGCTCTATTTTTGAATAACTTACCGTCAATTCAAGAAATAGTACTTAATGCCAAAAAGCAAGAAAACGACTCAAAAAACGACCTATCTGTCGAGGAATGGGAAGATCGCTTAGCAGTAATGTTCCATGCCTATATCCAAGCAAACTCTCAAATAAGACAAATACGCTATATTGGCACTAATGATAACGGGAGAGAAATAGTAAGAGTCGAGCGTTCTAACGGTAATATAAAGATCGCCGAAAAATCGGAATTACAACAAAAAGGTGATACCCAGTACTTTAAAGAAGCCATAAAACTAACTCCTGGATCAGTACTCATTTCAGAGATTGAATTAAACAAAGAGCATGGGATGATTGACTTCCCAGAGTGGCCGACTTATCGAATTGCCATAGGTACTTTTGATCAAAACATGACGCTACTCGGATTCGTCATAATCAACATTGATGCAACTGATTTCTTAAATAGTTTCCGTTCACAGACCGAAGGTTATGACACCTACTTATTAAATGGCGATCATAAGTTTTTGTTACATCCTGATTCGCACTTAGACTTTTCTTTCGAGCATAAAAACTCTCTGTTTGACTCTTGGCAGGGCTACTTCAAAACGCCTATTGAGGAAGCCCCCTATGCAATAAGCACGGTAGAAAAACCAAATGGAGAAGTTCTGTTTAGTCATGGTGTCAAAATAAAGTACAACACCCAAAGTAAAGAACGCTATTTATATGTTGTTAATACCATTACTGAATCGACAATTGTAGAAAACGTGCTAAAACATCTCATTGGCTATCAGGCTGTTTCATTCGCTCTATTCTTGATTGTTATATTTACCGCCATAATCTATCAGAGATCTATCACAGCCATTCGTGTAAAAGACGAAGCAGAAATACGCTATGAAACCATTGTAAATGCCATATCAGAATGCATAGTAACCCTAAACCCTAAGTACAGCATAAAAAGATACAATAACGCCGCAAAATCATTATTCCGACTAAAATCAAGTTTAGAGGATTTCGAAGGAAAATCTATTTTCGACCTAATACCGGAAGTTCAGAAAGGTATTATTACAGCTCAAAAAATACTAGATAATGGCGAACCAAGAGCAGAATTCCTGATAAGCATTACCAGCTTGAATAGAGAGACTAGACACTTCAATATTACCTTAACGAAGATACAAAAATTAGATACAAGAGAAATCGATTTAGTACTATTAATCCATGACAATACAATCGTTTTTGAATACCGAAAATCATTGGAAATATCCAATCGTCTGTTAGAGGAAAAAGTTCAAGAAAGAACATCAGAACTACAAAATGCATTGGAAATTGCAGATAAAGCAAACAAAACTAAAAGTGACTTCCTCGCAACGATGAGTCATGAGATTCGAACGCCACTAAATGGCGTTTTAGGAATGCTAAATTTACTTGCTAATGGCCCACTAACGCCGCGCCAAGAAGAAAACCTGCATATAGCAAAGTCCAGCGCCTCTCTGTTAACACAGCTGATTAATGACATATTGGACTTCTCAAGAATTGAAGCCGGAAAACTCACTATAGACAATGTCGATTTCAATTTAATTAATTTACTGCATACAACGACATCTAATATAAGCACGGCAGCAAACGATAAAGACCTGCAGTTAGTATGTGATACAAGTGAAGTAAAATCAGAGCACGTTCATTCAGATCCGCATAGAATTAAACAAGTCATTAATAACTTGTTAAGCAATGCGATAAAATTTACCCATACTGGCACCATTACTCTAAAAGCTAAAACGCAGGTAAGACCGGATGGAAAAATTGAATTTAAATGTTCGGTTATTGATACAGGAATAGGTATAGAGGAAGAGAAATTAAACTATATATTCGAAAAATTCACTCAGGCAACATCCAGCACATCGAGATTGTATGGAGGTACAGGATTAGGACTTTCCATTAGCAAACAACTTCTTCACTTACTTGGCGGCGAACTAACGGTTACGAGTGAAAAGGGGCGCGGGAGTACATTCTCATTTACAATACCGTTAGCGCAACCGCATGCTGATATTTCAATCGCAACCGATTCTAGCAAATCAAACACAGTTGAGTTCTTAGCCGACCAAACCATACTTGTGGTAGATGATAACCGTACCAATAGAGCAATTATTACTGGATTATTAGAAGCCCACAATGCCACTATTTTAGAAGCCGTCAATGGTATCGATGCTCTGCGGATATTAAACACAACAAACGATAATTCCATTGATATTATCTTAATGGATTGTCAAATGCCGGAGCTAGATGGTTATCAGGCGACTCAATGCATTCGAAATGGTGAAGCGGGCCAAAAGTATGTGCACATCCCTATCATTGCGTTAACAGCAGCTGCCATGCAGGGTGAAAAAGAGAAATGTTTAGCCGCAGGCATGACTGACTACTTAGCCAAACCTGTCGACTTCGAGCAATTAATACTCAAACTCCAGCTTTATATAGACAGCACAGAGGGCATTTCAGCACCCATTAAAAAAGCAGAGATAGATACTGAGTCTATTTGGGATAAAGAAGGGGCATTATCTAGGCTAAACAACAGCCAAGAACTACTGGCAAGCATTTACGATATCTTCCGCGAAACGAGCCCGGAAACTTTAACGTCATTGAAGTTAGCCTTAGACAAATTGGATATCGATGCCATCCATCGCCAAGCCCACAAGTTAAAAAGCCCAGCATTGACCGTTGGCGCCATTAAAGTTGCTCAAATTGCGCTGCAGCTTGAGTCGGCAAACGAAGAAGAGTTGCGAAGCGCCAAAGATAACTCGTTATATGAGTCATTAGAGACCGAATATCATTTGTTTGTGAACCTTGCTGAGCGCGAACTAGGTCTATAACTGCTTCAACACGCCAATTCCCCCTCTTTGGGCTGAACCTCTCTCTGCCTTCTGGTATCCTTCGCATCCGCAAATGGCCTATCTCATTAAGCCAGACTTAAGAACATAGCCCTGTAGGACTGGATATGATTACCCTCTACGGCATAAAAAACTGCGACACCATGAAAAAGGCCCGCGCTTGGCTTGATGATGCCGGTGTCGTTTATGAGTTTCATGATTATAAAAAAGACGGCTTGCCCGCAGACTTATTAGACACTTGGATGGCTAACCTAGGCTGGGACGCCTTAATCAACCGTCGCGGCACGACGTGGCGCAAGCTACCAGACGGTGTTAAAGAAGCTATTGATGAAGCATCTGCTCGGGCCATTATCCTAGAGAACCCGTCGATCATTAAGCGTCCGCTATTGGATACAGGCAGCACTCGACATCTTGGTTTTAAAGCCGACGAATACAAACATCTACTACAGAAATAATGTGAGGAATTCCCATGACAGCATTTGCACTAGCCATCGGTGTAGGTACTAAAAATAGTAAAGGCGAATGGTTGGAAGTGTACTTCCAAAAACCACTATTAAATCCTGCTGATAGCTTAGTTACAGCCGCTCTTGAAACCTTGGGTTACGAAGGTGGCAACGTGGCACTTGATGTCGATGGTGGCGAGCTCACTGCTTTTGCAGATGCCATTGATGCAATCGCCCCAGAACAAGCGGCGCTAGCCCGCGCATGTACCGAGAGTGTTCGTCCAATCACAGTGACGATCTTAGACACCGATGCGCAAGCGACCAGTACCCCAGAGGTCTATCTGAAGTTGCATCTCCTGTCGCATCGTTTGGTTAAACCACATGGCGTTAATCTGGCCGGTATGTTTGGTTTACTTCCGAATGTTGCTTGGACCAACCAAGGTGCAATTGATCTAGCCGAACTTCCAGAAGCACAGCTGAAAGCGCGTTTAAATGGCGAATTACTTAGCGTTAACAGCGTTGATAAGTTCCCACGTATGACCGACTACATCGTACCAAGCGGCACACGCATTGCGCACACTGCGCGCGTACGTTTAGGTGCACACATCGGCGAAGGCACAACTATCATGCATGAAGGCTTTGTTAACTTTAACGCCGGTACCTTGGGTGTTTCTATGGTTGAAGGCCGCATATCAGCAGGGGTTGTTGTCGGTGACGGCTCAGATCTAGGCGGCGGTTGTTCCACAATGGGCACCCTATCCGGTGGTGGCAACATCATCATTTCTGTCGGCGAAAAATGTTTACTGGGCGCGAACGCCGGTATCGGTATTCCACTAGGTGATCGTTGCACGGTGGAATCAGGTTTGTACGTTACTGCTGGCACTAAGATCCAAGTGTTAGATGATCAAAAGCAAGTTGTCGATACCGTTAAAGGCCGCGACCTTGCCGGTAAGTCTGACCTGCTGTTCCGTCGCAATTCAATCTCTGGTGCCGTTGAGTGTGTGACCAACAAGAGTGCCATTGCATTGAACGAGGAATTGCACGCGAATAACTAAGCGCGCTCATCTCGATAGGTCTAACAGTCGTTAGGCCTCTACGAGGCTAAAACTGTAAACACAGTTTTGGCCTCGCGTCATCTCAACTCCTTTCGTAATCTTTTAAGTAGCTCGTCTGCTTTTCAGTCAATGTTTTGACCTATTTATTATTTTGAACGGTCGTAAACCAGTCATATTGTCGCCACTGTAAACCCCTGTACTGATATGTATATCAGTAGGTGGCTGTTTGTGTCGATTTGCTTACAGCCAATGTAAACCGAAAAAACAGGACTAACATTAGAATTAGAAGAAGCGAAACAGCCTCTCACCACGATAACAACAGCAGTAATAAAAAGAGCAACGTCACCGATAGAATAAAGATAACAACGGTGACGAATACAAGAATAAAGCTCAGACACTCCCTGCTCGGGCCTAACATAACATGTGTTAGGCCCTCTTCATTTCCCAACCCCAAAAACCACAATGCCGATACAAAAAAGCCCCGATTGAATCGAGGCTTTTTATTTTACGAACATCAAGAGATATTACTTAATGTCGAATACCGCACGGCGGTTTTGAGCACGACCTTCAGCAGTATCATTGCTCGCAACAGGACTGGTTTCACCAAACCCTTTTGCGTCGATACGATCTGCACTCACACCCTTCTTCATTAGGTAAGAACGCACACTGTTAGCACGATCTTGGCTGAGGTTTTTATTAAACGTCTCAGGACCTGTGTTATCGGTGAAGGCAGACACAGTGATAGAAGCATTTGGATATTGTGCTAGCTCACTCGCAGCATCGTCCAGCATCTTCTTCATCGATACTGTTAACTTAGACGACTCGACATCGAACAAGACATTACTGATAGAACCTGTGAATTTAGCACAGCCAGTTTCATCAACCGTTAAGCCTTCAACAGTCAGTGCACATTGATCAAGATCGTTGGCAATGCCGTCGTGGTCATCGTCATTCGAGCCTGCGGCAGTCGCTGGCAAGGCAGCAAGTTCCTGAGTGTCTAATTGCATTGCTTCTGCAGAGGTAGAATCTTCAGCGTTAGTCTCGGCGCAGCAACCATCATAGTACTCTGAAGAAAAGTCACTAGCAGCAACAGTCGATTCTTTCGCATCATAGCTCGCAACACGCTCACTGCTTTCGATGCCAAAGCGATAACCGACTTCCAACATGTATACGGCATGGTAGGAAATATTGTCTTGTAGATCATCGATACGTGCTTCCACACGACCAAAAAACTCATCGTTCATGTCATACTGCAAACCGGCACCTAGCGACAAAAAGCCACCTCGAGAGTCGAGCGACGGAGAACCATCTTTTTCGAACTCTTCTTGGCCCAAACCCAGTGCTAAGTATGGCTTCAATGCTTTTTCACCGAAAAAGTACAAACCACTTAAACGAAACTGGTTGATGTCAGCACGTTCAGACGCTTGAGTCGGAGATGGCATCACAACGGAACCTTCTACCGCGAAATTATTGCTAAGCATATAGCCTAGTGATGCTTCTATTTCATAGCTGTGACGAGCGCGAATACCCTGATCATCGTAGACATCGCCGAACGGATCGTTGTCAAAATGGCCTGCACCGAAGGTAATATAGGTATTTTCATTGGCTATAGCTGACATAGAAGCAATCGAGATTAATGCGATTAAACTTCCTTTAAAAATTGGGTGCTTATTCATGTTCTCTCCTTGTTTACACGGTACAAATTCGAACTTGGCGCATAATACCGAATTGACAGAAAAAGACATCCAGAATGTGTAGTTTTGTAATGCTCTGAACATTAGTTTGCAGGAACTTTACTTAGCATTAATGACCTAAACGACATTTTTTAAAAATGCCGGCCTATTTCAACTCAAACAGCAGAAATACCGCGCTGACGTTTCAGCGCAGCTTGATAGTAGTCTTTGGTGTTACCTGGTGACAGCACCAACTGTGCGCGTGCCACAACACCCGCTAGATCTGAGATCGAAATATCCGTCTCGTACAGACCATGTAAAACACCCTGAAAGCTGGCCTCAATAATCAGCTCGGCTCCCAAACTCACGGGGGAAATGACCGACAGAATACTGGTCTGTACGATCAGTGCTTCTCCATCTACTAATGCAGGCTGCAATAGCTCGCGGGCAGAATGTTCCATCAAAGCCACAATCTGCGGGGTTGAAAGAACTTTAACCTGATCGGTCGCGGTCAATGCGCAGGTATCTGATTCGGTAACGCGGTAATTAAAAACGTAGGATTGCCCAATGTGCATAGCGAAAACTCAACTGCTGGCAGGAATGGATCTGCCGTGTAAGTTAATGCATCTCGATCTCAATGTCGCGCACTAATGATAAAATTAATAATAAAGTGTGAAGAAGCGACGATTCAAGGCTGTGATACCATTACATCAATTGAAATTGCTAGCATCTACTTTTATGAATAAACAAAAACGCATCGAAATATTCAACCGACTTAAGGCGGAAAATCCGACCCCTGTTACCGAACTGGAATACAGCTCACCCTATGAATTATTAGTGGCCGTTACGCTATCCGCTCAAGCTACCGACGTAAGTGTCAATAAAGCAACACGCAAGCTCTTTCCTATCGCTAATACCCCAGAAGCTATGCTGCGATTGGGCGAAGAAGGCTTGAAAGAGTACATCAAAACGATTGGCTTATTTAATAGCAAAGCCAAGAACGTCATCAAGATGGCTGAACTGCTCATCGAACGACACAACAGTATCGTGCCGGATAACCGCGATGACCTCGTTGCCTTGCCCGGAGTTGGACGTAAAACAGCCAACGTTGTATTGAATACCGCTTTTGGGCAAATTGCGATGGCGGTTGATACCCATATATTTAGAGTCTCAAATCGTACCAAGATTGCGCCTGGAAAAAACGTTGATGAAGTGGAGCAAAGGCTCTTGCGCTTAGTTCCGAACGAATACTTAATGGATGCACATCATTGGCTCATACTTCACGGTCGATATGTATGTGTCGCCAGAAAGCCCAAGTGTGGCTCATGCTTAATAGAAGACTTGTGCGAATTTAAAGATAAAACGGTCGATTAAATATTTAACCAGTAGAGGATTTAACCATGAGAATTTTGCACACTATGTTGCGTGTAGGCGACCTCGACGCTTCAATCCATTTCTACACCCAAATTATGGGGATGAAGCTACTACGCCGCAGCGACAATGAAGCATACCGATACACCCTAGCGTTCGTCGGATTTCAATCTGAATCAGAAGGCGCTGTATTAGAGCTTACCTATAACTGGGATCAAAGCAGCTACGACTTGGGCAGTGGCTACGGTCATATTGCCATCGAAGTCGACGATGCCGCAGAGACATGCGACACCATACGCGCTGCTGGCGGCAAAATCACTCGCGAAGCTGGGCCGGTCAAAGGAGGAACCACGGTAATTGCATTTGTTGAAGACCCCGACGGCTACAAAATAGAACTGATTCAAAAAAAACCGGCCTATCCTATCGAAATGTAATTTAGCAGGTCGTCGTGTCAAGCGACGACTTTCCTGCCTTTGTCAAGATTCTCTGCACATTGCTTTTTGGCCTGCTAGGCTAATTACACTACGTAGAGGATTTTGGACATGCTATTAGATAACCTAAACATCAAGATGCGCCACAGCGTTATCATTGGACTGGTCATTGTGGGGCTTGGAATCATGGCATTTGCCAGTGTTCAACAGCTTATGAAAACCAAACTCCTTAGTGAAACACAGATCAATATTGAGAAAATCGAAAGCGATATCCTGCTATTACGTCGCCATGAAAAGGACTTTCTAGCCCGCAACGATGTATCTTATCAGGCCAAATTTAACGATAGCGTCACGGCAACACAGTCTCATATCGCCAGCTTATTAGACGAACTCAAAACGTTAAATTTGATAACCACGCCGGTTACCCAACTACGCGATATCATTGCAGTATACGCTGTTCAGTTTAACACCCTAGTTAGTAAGAAAAACGATATTGGTTTAACCCCAACGACGGGTCGTTATGGGCGATTGCGTGAGGCTGTGCATCAAATTGAAAACACTGCGAAGGCCGACAACCAATACGATGTGCTCTATCAAGTCCTTATGCTTCGTCGCCATGAAAAAGATTTCATGCTGCGTCTCGATTTAAAGTATCGCGACAAATTTATTAGCCAGATTGCAGAGTTCCGTCAGTTAATTCAAGAGCAAAATTTGACCCACCTTAATGCCTCACTGAAGAACTATGAAACCGAATTTCTGACCTTAGTTGCGGAACAAGAAGCTGTAGGCCTGAGCCCAACTGAAGGTTTAATGGGTGATATGCGTACCCAGATTCATGCTACCGAAGAAGCGTTAAACATCATGCAAAATGCTTTAAGCGACGCGGTAACTCAACTTCAAACTAATGTTTTTATAACTATTGGCATCATCATCGCCGCAATTATTGGTATTAGTGTTGTTTTAATCACCATGGTATCTCGCACTATCTATTTACCCATTCAATTGATTACCAACAAAATTCGTAATATTTCCCAGAGTCTCGACCTCACCCAAAGAGTCAACTTTAATTCGCGTGATGAAATTGGTTCTTTGTCGAGTTCCTTCGATCATTTGCTGGGAGTACTCTGCGATACGACTGTTGCTGTTAAAAACACATCAAATTCTGTATCGAATGCATCGGTAACGCTCACGCACGTTACCAATGAAGTTTCTAAAGCCAGTAATTTACAGCAGCAGGAAATTACTCATGCAGTAACCGCAATTAGTGAAATGACAGAAACCATCAATAACGTTGCAAACAATGCCAATCACGCTGCGCAATCAGTCAATGAAGTTCATTCTGAAATTGCGCGCGGCAAACTCGTTGCCAATACCGCTCGTGATGAAATCGACGCCCTAAACAACGACATTATGCAAGCCACCGATGCAATCTCTAAGCTGCAAGCCGATAGCGAAAGCATCGGAGAAATCTTAAGCGTAATTAGCGCTATCGCCGAACAAACAAATTTACTGGCATTGAACGCTGCAATTGAAGCTGCGCGGGCTGGTGAACAAGGTCGAGGCTTTGCGGTAGTAGCCGACGAAGTAAGAACGCTAGCAAGTCGTACCCAAGAATCTACCGAATCTATTCGCAGCACCATTGGCGAATTTCAAAAAGGAACAGCGGGTGTTGTTACTACGGTCACGCGGTCGCGCGAACGAGCGCAAGCAGGGATTGAAAAAACACGCGAATCGGCCATTATTTTCGACAGTATTTACACCAATATTAGTGCCATTAATGATTTGAACACACAAGTTGCAACGGCTGCAGAGGAGCAAACGGTTGCCGCAGCAGAGATCAATCGTAATGTGGTGCGAATCAATGAACTGGCGGTTTCATGCCACAATCAGGCACAAGATGCCTCAGGTGCAGGTAGTAAATTGAAAGAACTAGCCGTTAATTTATCAAACAACATTGCGCGCTTTAAGGTTGATTAGAGCGCGCGGCCATCAAGCGATGGGATAGACAATTCTGTCGTTATAGCCAGTAACAATCTCAACTGTCCCATGCCACTCTTGATCGAGGGTGGCATCACCACTGTCAATAATCAGTGGCCGACCATTCAGCGCTGTAATTTTCGTTTTAGTCGAGATAATTACTATATTGTCTTTACCCAACGCTCTTAAAATTCGGGGGCTAAACTGCTGATTACCGCGCCCAAATACGTGCCCCTGCCCGCCCATGCTACTGACGACTGCCTTACAAGCAACATGATCTTGCATCAGTGCCCGGATCTGTTGTTCGTTGATATCTCGAGCGATTAATTCACGATTCAATACGGCATCGACGCCGAGCAAAGTATTGTCTAAACCGAGTTCATCCATAATCGCCAGAGTCGTTTTACCTGAACCGATGAAATAAACAACGTCGTCATCCATCGAATTAATGATATCCGCAGCGATATCGGCAACCACTAACGATTCATCCTCAACGCCACCTTGCTTCACCGCTTGGACAAAATGCCCTGCCTGAGGAACCCGCATATCGCCATAGTGTTTAGCGCGAACCTGATTCTGTCGGAAAGCATCTTCATCGAGATCACGAACTTCCGCTTCGCGAATATCCACCAGCTTGCCGTCCAACAAATGACGTAGTACCTCACCGCTCGCCGCGGGGGTAACACCATAAACACCGGAATGAATTTTGACGCCTGCGGGGATGCCGAGTACAGGAAGTTGCTCGCCGATCACGGCGCAAATATCGCGCGCAGTGCCATCGCCACCAGCAAAAACAAGAACGTCCGGTTTTGCCGACAGCATGAGTTCAGCAGCTTCGCGAGTTTGCTGGGCAGAAGTAGGCAGAGCCATAGATATCGGCAAAGTTTGATAATCAAAGCCGAGCTTCTCTAATAAATTAGCACCCATATCATCTGGACAAGTGATAAATCGACAATGATCTCGGTAAGGCAAAAGTACTTCTAAAGCCTGCTCAGTACGTGCTCCAGAGCGCTGTTCAGCACCACGAGCAAAAGCTTCTGCCACCACCGCTTCGCCATCGCTCCCCTTCAAGCCAACAGCACCGCCAATACCCGCAAAAGGGTTAATAATCAGACCAAAGGTCAACATGCAGTTTCTCTAAACAGATGAAATAAGGATGATTAATAACGCTAGAACCAATCACTTAACTTAATACCAATACCGAAGCGTTCTTGGTAACGATTATAATCGATTAAGCTTTCACCATAGCCGTTAAAATACTGTACGTAGCCTTTCATTTTTCGTGATATTGGAAAGCTCCAGCCAAGCTCCAATGAACCTCGGTTTTCATTCCAATTTAAATTATTACGCACCGTTGCTGAAAACTGATGATGCTGCATTACGTGCAAATACATCAGCTCGCCGTAACCTAAATACTCTTCAATGTCTGGGTTATCATCATCACTGGGGTCTTCAGGATCTGACGAATTTTTTTCTGGAATACGCCACCAGGAACGCAAATTCAAAACGCCATCGGGTATCAGCATCGTAGCCTCGCCGATGATCCTATTCCAACTACGAGACAGGGTACTTGTTTGTCCATTGGACTGATGATTGATTGATAATCCCAGCCTTTCTACCGGATAGTTCTTCAACTGCCAATAAAACATCAGCTCAGGTTCATGATTAGTTTCACGAAACGGCTTTGATATCGCGGAATTATACACCTGCCAAAATGATCGGTTGGTATAACCGAACTCGATAGTACTCAATTTCCCCAGCAGGTCTTCGGCCAATGTCGTTTTAACGCTGAACTGCATAACGGCCTCAAGATGCTGATAACCATTTTCACGACTAACAGGCTCATCAGCAATGCTCGTTAACGCCCGCTCAAGTTCTTTGTCACTCGGGCGAGTTTGATAAGTCAGCGGCAGTAAATAGTTCGGTTTATGCGGAAGAAGAACATAAGGATTATCAGAGGCTAAACGTTCTGTGCGTATTTTTTCAACCAACTCAGGAAACTGACGAATCTGTGGATCGAGTTCATCAGCGGACAGTACTTCGATGCTTTGTGATTCTGTCGCAATATCCGGTTCAACATCAGGTACGCCGAACACAGGAAGCTTACTCTCGTCTGCCGCTAGAACTAGTGATGAAAAAAGTAGTAAAAGGGGCACCGACAAAAAAATACGCATGTCATCAACGACTATTAGCAAACGAAATTAGCGCTAATGATAGCGGCCAAGTAGGTCAGCCGCTATGGAGAATTAAGAATTCACACACCGGCCATTCATACGGCAAGTTTGTCGGCTTCGAAATATGGGGTGCGCGCCGCTTGAAACTCATTTTTGCAATGCGGGCAAACGCGAACTTCCTTGCTCAGAATGCGATTGTGTAAGTGATATTGCTGGCTGTCCTTCTCCCAGCAATAGGAACAATACGGCTGGCCATAGGGCTTGCCATCCAATGTCCGGTAGTACGCATCGCCGCGACGGCGCATATTGCCGCGATAGGTTAAGACCTCATTCAAGCGAATCAGCTCGGCGTCTTTATCTTCAACATTGCCCTGCAATATCGACAGTTCCATCTTCGCTTCAGAAATGGAGCCAACCAGCTCAGCCAAAAGACGCTTCATTTCGCTTTTATCAAGCACATAGCCCGATGCACGAAACAAACGAGCAATCTCTAATGCGCCCTGCAAGCAATCCAATACTGAGCTAACTTTACCGTGACCTGCCATATAACCACCTCTATCATTCTTTTTATGGCGCTCGAGCACTTAAAGCTCGACGAAATTCTGACGAAAATTCGTCAAAAACCAAGATTTAGAAAGATAGAGCAGAATTAGTGCCAAATTTACTCAGCTTAGTTCGTCCCCAAAAGAACACTACTTCCGTTGACCTACCACAACGCATAACAAAACCAAACACATGCCAAAGAGCTGTCCCGTGCTAATCTCTTCTGACATAAAAAATACTCCAACAAGCACTGCGACAACAGGATTGACCAATCCCAAAAAACTCAGCCGTTGAATTGGAATAGCCTTCATCGCCCGAAACCACAGCCAATAACCCATACCCATACCAATAGGCCCCAGCCAAGCCAATGCTAGCATGCCACTTGGCGTAATATCGGGAACCTCGCGACCACTAAGAATTACGTAGAGCAGCAAAACCACCCCAGAAATAAACAGCTGGGCACTGGTAAATTGCAGCGGCGGAATATCCTTAATCCAACGCGCTGTCAGCAAAATACCGCACGCCATAATAAAGCTCGCCGACAAAGCCGCCACAACCCCCCATGAATCTAACGATTCTGTCGATTGCCAAACTAAACATGCGACCCCAAGCACGCCACCGATAGCAGCAAACACATGATGCATCTCTGGGCGTATACCAAAAATCGCGCGAATCATAATGACTTGCAGAGGTAACGTGGCAACCAAGGTCGCAGCAATTCCCCCAGGCAAACGCCCGATAGCAATAAATAGCAGCGAAGTAAAAATGGCGATATTCAGCATACTTAGTAAAGCAATGCGCCAACCGAATTGGATCCATACCGACTTGGGCACCATCCATACCATTAAGCACCCAGGAATACTGATCCTTAATGCGGCTAGCCAAAAAGGATCAAACCCCACCAGCCAGCGTTGAGTAACCGAATAAGTCGTTCCCCAAATCATTGGCGCCATCAAAGCCATCAGCCAAATCGATAGTGTACTTTGTGATTGCTGCTGCATGATTTACCTTTATATAAAGATTCTTTACTGAAAGATAAATGCTTACCAGCCAAGAAGCAATTACCTTTACATTAAGATAAATCTAACGGCATAATTTTACGGTCTATCCAGATAAGAGCAGCCACCGATGACAGATGACGAATCACTTGCATCAACTCATGATCATGTCGATGAGATTGCCAAACAATGGCAACGAGAAAGACCCGATCTAAACCCAAACCCTATGCTGCCAATTGGAAGAATTTATCGTCTACACCAGCATTTGCGAGCGGCAATCGAAACTGTCCACCAGCAGTTTGGCCTCGCGACCGGCGAATTTGATGTACTAGCGACATTGCTGAGAAATGGCGACCCCTATTGCATGACGCCAACGGCATTATTCCGCTCGGCGATGTTGACATCAGGGGCAATGACTAATCGCCTGAATCGTCTTGAAAAAGCGGGATTGATTGAGCGTATCCACGATCAAAATGATCGGCGTAGTTTACTCGTACAATTATCAAAAGACGGTAAAGCACTCATTGATCAAATGATCGTAGAGCACTTAAAAATAGAAAATGAACTGCTAAATAACCTAACACAAGAAGATCAAACACAATTGAACACCTTGCTTAAAAAGTGGCTGTCAGCGTTTGAATAACGCCCACAGCCAACTCCTCTCACTTTTCTACAAAAGCTCGTTCAATCACGTAGTGGCCTAAATCACCACTGCGGGTTTCTTTAAAGCCACGCTCATCAAGAATTTTCGTAAAGTCTGCCAACATGGCAGGGCTACCGCACAACATAAAACGATCGGTTTCAGGATTAAGATCTTCCAATCCTAAGTCCGCCGTTAACTTACCGCTAGTAAGCAAATCGGTTAAACGACCCTGATTGCGGAACTCTTCACGGGTAACTGTTGGGTAATACAGCAGTTTTTCGCGCACGATATCGCCAAAATATTCGTTGTTTGGTAGTTCGTTCTCGATCCGATCACGGTACGCCAACTCAGAAATATTACGCACGCCGTGAGTCAGAATCACTTTATCAAACTGCTCATACACATCAGGGTCTTTAATAATGCTTAAAAACGGTGCTAATCCAGTACCCGTGCTCAGCAAGTATAAATTCTTACCCGGCAATAAATGATCCGTCACTAACGTGCCCACGGGCTTAGTACCCACAAGCACCTCATCACCCACGGCTAATTTTTGTAGATGTTGAGTCAACGGGCCGTCTTGAACTTTAATAGAAAAGAATTCCATCTCTTCTTCATAGTTTGCACTGGCTATGCTGTAAGCGCGTAATAGCGGCTTATCGTTTATCTCCAAGCCGATCATTGTGAAGTGACCGTTTTTGAAACGCAGCCCTTGATTACGAGTCGTCGTAAAGCTGAACAAGGTGTCATTCCAGTGATGCACGCTGGTAACGGTTTCGCGGATCAAATTACTCATGTTCGCCTCGTGAAAAATTACAACAAATTGATTACTTGCTAAACAGGTTACGCCTCGGCAAACTATCGGTAAAATGACTTGTTTTGATATCGGTATTCGGTTTTACCGATCAAGTAACATTGGAACTCGGAATCACTTATGCGCTATACGCTACGCCAGTTAGAAGTTTTCCTCGCCATTGCTCACACAGGTAACCTCACCCGCGCCGCCAATCATTTGGCCATGTCGCAGAGTGCGGCTAGTAGTGCACTTAAGGATTTTGAAACACAGTTCGAAGTGCAGTTGTTTGATCGTGTCGGTAAACGTCTGCAACTCAATGAACAAGGCCGATTAGTTCGACCAAAGGCAGAAGCACTGATGGCACTCGCCCAAGACTTTGAGCAAGCGCTTATTCGCCATGCTGAGGCTGGGCCATTAAATGTTGGCGCCACCCTATCCATCGGTAACTATCTAGCTGTTGGCTTAATGGCTGAGTATATGAACGACCACCCCGACGCCCCCGTCACCTTAGATGTTGCCAATACTGAGCACATTGCCGAACGTGTGCTGAATTTTGAACTGGATATTGGCCTCATTGAAGGCGAATTACATCACCCAGAACTCGATGTCATCCCTTGGCGCGAAGATTCACTAGCCGTGTTCTGCGACCCTAGTCACCCCCTCGCTAAGTTGCAGAATGAACGCCCACTTACCGATGACGATTTACTCACCCCTCGTTGGATTTTGCGCGAAAGTGGCTCGGGAACTCGCCAAGCGTTTGATCGGGCTATGCACGGTATCTTGCCCAAATTACACATCGCCTTGCAGTTACAACACACAGAAGCCATTAAACGTGCCGTTGAAGCGCAACTCGGAGTGGGCTGTTTATCGTTAATTACCTTAGAAGACGCCTTTAAACGCGGCAACCTGACGCAGCTACATACACCCACCAGAAATTTTCGCCGCCAATTATATTTAATTGTGCATAAGCAGAAGTACCGCAGCGCTGGCATTCAAGCTTGGATTGACTTGTGTATGACCAAAACCAGCTAACGGCATCTGTGCTACTTGATCATTAAATCATCTGATCGAGGTATTTCTAGGTCGTTAGAAAAGGGCCATGCTGAGTTGATACAAGAATAATTAATTGAGAGTCATTTATGAGCACGCAACCGAGCACCCTACGGATAGGCCGTCGTTATCGCGCTAACCGCTTAAACGGCCCCTACGACGCCATCGTTATAGGCTCCGGCATTGGTGGCTTAACAACCGCCGCCTGCCTAAGCAAAATGGGAAAAAAAGTCGCTGTGTTCGAGCAGCATTATACCGCTGGGGGGTTTACTCATAGCTATGATCGCAACGGCTACGAGTGGGATGTAGGCGTGCATTACATCGGCGATGTGGGTGCAAATCATACTCTAAGTAAACGCCTTTTCGACTACATTACCGATGGCAAACTTAAATGGGCGCCACTCGCGGATAACTACGACCGCTTGTTTATTGGTGATCGCCAAATTAATTTAATGGCTGGTCCTAAAGCATTTAGTGATGAGTTAAAGAGAAATTTCCCCGGTGAAGAACAAGCAATCGATACTTATCTCGATTATTTAGCCCAAGTCGCAAAAGCAATGCCGGGCATTACCATTGGAAAAATACTACCCGAATTTATCGCCGGAACATTTAATCGCTGGCAAAATAAAAAAGCACCTAGCTTTGTTCGTAAGACTACCCAAGAAGTACTAGAAACTCTGACCAAAAATCAAGAGCTCATCGCCGCACTCACAGGTCAATGGGGTGACAACGGCCTGCCACCGAATGAGTCGAGTTTTATTATTCATGCCCTAATCGCTCGCCACTATTTATACGGTGGTTATTATCCGATTGGTGGCGCGTCGGAAATGGCGAAAAATATAATTCCCGTTATTCAGCAAAGTGGCGGTGACGTATTTACCTACGCCGATGTTAAACAAATCATCATTAAAAATGGTGCTGCGGTAGGGGTTGAAATGGCGGATGGCGAGCATATTTTCGCCCCCGCAATTATCAGTAATGCCGGTGTGTACAATACCTTCGGCCCTCTGCTGCCAGACAACGCGCCCTGCAAAGATTATTACCAAGAAAAACTCACGCATGTGCGTCGCTCTATGGCCAGCGTGTGCTTATATATTGGCATAAAAGACACCGCAGAAAATTTGCAGCTGCCGAAAACCAATTTATGGATTTACCCTGGGGCCGATTATGCTAAACACGTTAGTGAGTTCTTGGCCTCCCCTGACGACCACGATGTGCCGCTCGTGTACATCTCATTTCCATCAGCTAAAGATCCAAGCTTCGCCAGCCGTTATCCGGGCCGAGCGACGATTGAGATAGTCGCGCCTGGGCCATTCGAGTGGTACTCAGAGTGGAAAGATAAGCCGTGGGGCAAGCGTGGTGATGACTACGAAGCAAAGAAAGAGGCTTATTCCCTGCGCCTGCTGGAAAAACTCTACGAAAAATTGCCACACTTGCGTGGAAAAATTGATTATTACGAGTTATCCACCCCGCTCTCAACCGATTATTTCTGCCGCTACAACGAAGGCGAAATTTATGGCCTAGATCATACCCCAAGCCGCTTTGAGCAAGATTGGCTAAAGCCCAAAACTCAGATTCCGGGGTTATATCTTACAGGACAAGACATCATGACCTGTGGCGTTGCTGGCGCTATGATCGGCGGCTTAATAACCACAGTAAGCCTTAGTGGCTGGAAGGGACTTGGGTTAGCCAAGAAGATGTTTGTTGGTTAAAGGAACGGGCATAGATCGCAATCCTGAGAAGAATTGACTAAAGTCAGATAGGTATCAACGGATTTTCAAGTACACTGAAATCCGAAAACACGATGACAAGAATCATAAAAAGGATCGAACTATGCCCTACACACCCGACATAACCGCAGAACTGAACATCCTTGCTCGTTTCAACCTTTCGACCACTCAAGAAGGCATCAAGATTCATTCATCAGCCGCGCCAGACGTCATTGCTGCCACCGAGCGACTATTCAACAAAGGCCTAATCAGCCAAGCAGATGGTGGCTACCTAACAGAACTAGGACGCAATGCCGCCGAGCACGCCCAGAATTTACTGCTAATTATCAAGGGATAGGATACCAGCCCATAAGCCTCTGCTCCGTGTTTTGCAGAGGCGAATCTCTTATACTGTGGCTTCCGTATGTATTAGATGGCCACTTTTCTTATGAATCCGCGCGCGTTACGTTACCTAACTGCCTACTCTGCTGACGTCCAGCATCAGGCCAGCGAGCTTCTTGCGGCCAATAAGCTTGGCGAAATCATCAAAAAACGGCACCCAGACAAACACACCCTTTCTTCTGCAAACTTGCTCTATGCCTACGCTCAAGAAATTAAAAATGAGTACCTACGCTCATCTCCGCCCATTAGCAAAGTCATATACGACGATAAAATTCATGTGGTCGATCACGCACTTGGTTTGCATACTTTTATAAGCCGTATTCAAGGCAATAAACTAAAAGCCAAACATGAAATCCGCATATCCACATTGTTTCGCAACACGCCGGAAGCCTTTTTACGCATGATTATTGTTCACGAATTGGCGCATTTACGCGAAAAGGATCATAACAAGGCATTTTATAAACTTTGCCAATATATGGAGCCGAACTACTTTCAACTCGAATTAGATGTGCGACTCTACTTGTGTCACAAAGAACAATATGGCGACTTGTGGTGATTGGTTATTGCGCCTGAGTTGTCGCTAAAAAGCGCCGAACGCAAGCCTCACAGATACAAGCCCTACCTTGCAATTCATCCGGTAATGAATCAATAAGCGCCTGCGGTACTGATAAATCTGCTGCCATACACCAACATGTCGACTTTCCAGCCTCAACACCACAAGCATTTGAGGTTTTACATAAAGGACATAAAGCAGGATCAATATTGGGCGTCGGCATCGACTATTTCCTATCATAAAAATGCCCGCCTAAGCGGGCAAATCAAACCTAGATAACCAACAAAAGGCTACTGCACTTGGCCGATTAAATCGAGATCAACCATAGCCGATGTTTTATAGGCAGGCATCGTAGCATGAAGTAAGCGAACGACATCGCTGTGATCAATGAAAGACCGCTCTACACCACCAAGATAGGCATAGATCAATTTAACTTCAGTCTCGCCGCCAACTGTCATCTCTACACCTTGGCTCTCACAGATTTCTTGCTTAACCGTTATGAGGTCATCGAACTGCAATTGCCCTTCCGTATTGGCCAGCGCCAATAAGCGATCTAACGTGAACTGACGTTGGCTATCACTCACGCTTGTACCACCAAATTCGAACGTCAAACCACAATCATGCGACAGCAACGAACCGGCTTCATGTAAGCGAGATAAATCTAATTTGCCTAGATTCCACTGAGCAATACTTGCCAATGTGATGATGCTTCCACAACTGCCCTTATCGCAGCCAAACACCTCTGCAGCTTCCGATGCCAAACCGGTTTTTACCTTAAGCGACGTAGCTTCGCCATCTTCAGCATTATCGTATAACCCAGAACGCTTCAACATACGTTGAAATGGACACAAGATATCTGTGTTCTCCGCACGAGTACTTTCAGGACCAACTTCAGGGAATAGCGACACTAACTCTTCACTCGACAATACATCACCGCCACAACCGACTAATAAAGTTGAGCAAGCAAATACGGCAGCAAGCAATAACTTACGGATAAGTAAAATCATACTAGAGATTCCTTTCAATTTATTATTTATAAGATCGCTCTCCACGTCTTATTAAAGAGCGAGAATCACAATAGGTTTAGTCACCATACGAGCCAACAAAGCTGGCTTAATAAGCCACAGAGCCGTAAGTATCAAGATACTCAATAATTGACACTGTCATGAACCTTGACATAACCTCAAGTAACTAACGAACTCAAGGGACATAAGATGTTCAGGAACCCAATAGGCATCAGTATATTGGCATTTTTTAGCGCATTTTATACGCTAACAGGCTATACAGCTGAAAGTGAGAACATCGAACAGAAAACCATTACTTGGGTGAAAAATGATGCCCCGCCTTTTTATATTGCCAAAGGTAATTGCCAGAATGGCTTTGGCGACCAAATACAAACCATAATCGAACGAAACTTACCTGAGTATCATCATCGAACTTTTCTCGTTCCACTCAGCCGACTGGAACATACATGGGCAGAATACAGCCCATTGTGCTTTGCAACCATGATCTACGAAACCCCAATAAACGATCAATATATCCTTTCTAGCCCCAACGCTATGTATATGCCGCACGGTATCATAACGACGAATAAATTTGCCGAAAGTTTGCCAATTAATGCTGATGGAACTGTATCTTTAGAAGACCTTATTAGTGAGCATAAAGTTTCGCTCGGTCATATAGCAGGAAGAACCTACAGCACTAAAATCGACAAGTTATTAACCAAGTATAACGACAACGTCGTACTCAACACCCGTTCCGGTTCAACGGAAACCGAAGGCGTCCTTACCATGTTAAGCGAAGGACGTTTTGATATTCTTATCGAATATGAGTTTGTGCTGAACCACTATGTGGATGAAGGTGATTATCCAAATCAATTACGTTTTATTCCGATAAAAGAAACACGAGGTGACTACATACTGGGGGCTATCGGTTGCACCAATTCAGCAGAAGGAAAAATGGCTATAAAATCCATCAATACCATACTGGACCATGTTCTACATTCCCGCGGCTATCGCCGAGCGGTGGCTGACTGGCTTGTACCAGTCGGAGACGAAGTACATTACTGGACCGCCTTCGATAAAGTCTTAGAGGAATCATTGGGGAAAGAATACCAACCCAAATCTAAATAAAATAATCACTCTTAATCAAATAATAAGAAATTAATAATCACCCCGAATACATATCTCGTTAGAAAACGGCTGAAGATCGGTTAAATATGGCCGCGACTAATCGTGTCGCCAGCCTAGCCACAATTCTTTTTGCCGAGTAAGTCATCAGGGATTATCGATAAAAAACGAATTCGCCAACTGACTTTTGTAACAGTATGGGTCGAAGATGTACCAAACCAAGACATATTCCCGCGTCTGTCTTCTCTAATCTAATCAAAAAGGTATCCTCTACCGGATGATTAAAAGCACCGATAAAGCGCAATCGTTGGCTGCCATTAGCTTGGCCATATAAGACCGAAAATAATAATAATGGATACAATATGACCACCAAAATTATTCTGGCATATGTTTTAGTTTTAATGTGCAACTCTGTTACTTGGGCTGCTGACGAATCATCACTTGGTAGTAATGATTCGTCCGCAAAGAATGCTAGGCTCGAAGCTACGGTAATGAATCAGAACATACCGTTAGAAAAGCGAATAAAAGCACTCAAGACGCTCTATAGTCACCTCACTACAAATGGACGCATTACACGACATATCTGCATATGGGACCCTCTTGGAAAGTCTGGACCTATTGCCAATACAGTTGAAGATCAAGCGCTCAGATCGCTTCACTATGGAATGGATTTGGAAGTTTCCATTTTTAATAATGAACGAGAACTAGTTCAAAATTTCAAAACGGAAACAACCTGCGATGCCATTTTAATCCGCGGTGCAGTAGCGATGGAGTTTAATAAATTCTCAGGCACGATTGAGGCAGTCGGAGCATTGCCCGAACGTAAGCATTTACAGCTACTGATGCAGGTATTTACCAGCCCCAAAATGAACCGCTTTATGTCCGATGGACAATATACGGTCATGGGGGTTGCAACCATTGGTGGAAACTATGCATTTATGGATGATAAATCGTTTAAATCGCTATCCAGTATTAAAAACAAACGCGTTGCAGTTCAAACCGTCGAACCGGGAATGAGAGCACTGACTAAAAAGTTCGGCGCTGTTCCAGTGGAAGGCGACATGATGGCGAACGTGCAAAGCTATGCCGATAACAACGTCGTTTCTATGCTATCTCCTGCCATTGCTTATCTCGTTATGGGGAGTGGTCAAATCAGTTCTGAAACCGGTGTATTACGCAATCCTATATCTCAGTCGACCATGCAGTTCATTGGTCGTTCCGAGTTATTTCCAGATCCCTTAGCACAAATGCTACGCGAAGATTTTCTATTAAAATTTGATAACTATTCCGCCCGTGTCGATAAGGAAATGGCTCTAGTTCCTGAAGATTTTTGGATAGAAACGCCTGATAGTGAGACCGAGAAATTAAGCGAAGCCACTCGTGAGGTACGAATAGCTTTGCGGGATGAGGGTTATTACGATGCAACTATGTTACGCATTGCTCGTAAGATTCGTTGTAAATTCAATCCTGAGCGCAGCGAGTGTATTAATTCAACGGAATAAAGAAGCCGCTAGGGCTTCTTTATTCTTAGTTTAAAAACTCATCGCGACGCCTAGCACGAAGCGGTCGGTGTTATTGAACTGGCCGAATTGGCCATCGATATCACCGTAAAAAGTATCAATACCGAACCAAGCGCGCAGTTCATCACTGATCAAATATGACACCTTAGCGCGCACTTGCCCGTCTTGATCTTCGTCGCTATACAGCGAGAATAATTCTAGTTCTAGGGTTTCATTTAGCAGGAATCGGCGCAGCAATAAAGTATGCTGCATCCGCTGCCGGTTACGAACGATATCGCCATCGTAATCTAATAACTTACTTTGAAACCATTGATAACTGAGAAACCAATCGCTGAAACCACGGTAGTCTAATCCTACGACTGAGCTAACCTCTGGCGTATTGGCAATACCGTCATTTTGTAAATCGCTCCGCAATTGATAGGTGTCTGTACTGTAACCGACCTCCATTCGAACAACCCAATCACCAAATGCATTACTGGCAGTCGCCCCCAACAAATGATTCCTTTCATATACTGGCGACACCTCTAATTTACCCGCACGCAATCGCCGGTATATAACAGGGACATCTTGATAGTGACGCAGATAATTAAAGGTTAAATCCCAACCCGCAAGAAACAGTCGATAACGAGCACCAACGTCTAATGCCGTATCAGGGCGCACAGCCTTATTCACAACAACTGGAAAAGGCGCTGAATTCGCATCTGGACGATACTTAGAACTTGTCATGAAATAAGGTGTACCTGCATCAGCCAAGTTACTGTATGTGGCATCAGGAATCAGCACCCACTGTAGACTGGAGTCATCAGTAACATCAAATTCCGCGTTTAGCATCCACAGAGGAATACGGGAGTCCTCAACGTCATCTAAGTTGAACTCACGCAAGTCTTGTGGATTGACGACATCCAACACTTTCAAGCCGTCTGCTTGCCCCCAAACCACTTGTTGCTTACCTAAACGCCAATAGCCCTTCCATGCTTCAAAATCGACGTAGGCTTCCGATATTTCGATCAATCCGTGACGATTCGCCCATAGAGGCCCATTACCTTTGGAATAATTGCGCTCATCAGGGTCATCAATATATAACTCGCTATCAATCGCCATTAAGAGCCTAGGAATAAAGGTATAACGAATGTCATTTGCGAGATTGCCGCCAATATCGAATTTAATAGCGACATCCACCTTCTGCAAATCCGAGTCTGCCTGGCCCAAAGCAAGTTCTGTTTCAACCTCTGAGCTTATGCTTGCATCGGCGAAAGCTATCGTTACCTGAGTCGACATACCGATCAAAATTAACAGCTGAGAAAGAGCAGATTGAATGCTCATTGCAAGCCTCTCTCTAACGTTCGACGAGTAAATACTTCATCAGGTACTGCCGTACTGTAATCTACATTGTAAAATTCGAAGCGACTACTGTGTCCTGTTTTGTGATTAATGATATCTAGCTGATGCTTAGTCCATATACCGTCAACCTGAGAGATATCAGTCGCGGTATAGGTTTTTAAATAACGGTCTTTAACATCCCAATAATCACTCTTAACGATAATCCAGTTATCTGGATTTACCCAAATAACACTGCGCGAAAAACCTAATTCTTTGGCGATATCTTTCGACTTAGCTGTGACAGCGACCTTATACGTTTGTATTTTTTTTTCATTGATCTCGATTTCTTCCTCTCCTAAAGTTTGATAATCGAAATCCTGCTTTTCTATTTTTCCAGCTTTCTTCATGTCTTCATAGGTAAAATCAGTTCCTAAGAAATAATCACCGCGGTCCGAGGAAGATATTCGGCGTACCTTACGCAACGCCGGTAAATACAGCCACTGATCATCTTCTGCTTGCGAGTAATCGTAGGTCAGGAAACCCGTATCTTTTACATTCAATGGCTGTAGATAAAATAACAACGTGCGTTTCTCTTCACCAAAGTACTTCCGATAGGTAACAGCTTCGCGTTCGCGTACCTTTCCCGACTTATCCGTTAGAGTCATGCGTAAATCACTAATAGCATGCTCACCCTCAGGTACTTGGTTAATGTAATCAACAATGGTGGCCCCGTCAGGTAGCTCATTTGCGACTGCTGTTTTAGGCTCAAATGTAAACGCAACAGCTAACACAAAACCGCTCGTAATCAACACACTCATTGTTTTTGCCAACGCTGCGCCATTACCACTGATTTCCTTAGCTAGCTGATGCTGGCGGTAAAGGAATGCCGGTTTAAATACCATGACTAATGCCGGTACGAGTAACAATGAAGCAATAAAGCTCATGGTGACTGACAACACGACGATAGTACCGAAGTTATTAAGTGGAACGACTTTAGAAATAATAAGTACGCCGAAGCCGAATGCCACAGCCAAATAGTTAAATAATAAAGCTCGACCGGTACTTGCGTAGAGCTGACTCACTAATTCTTGCGGTGTAGGGATTGAGTCCTTAAACAAAGTTTTAAGACGGTCGATCGTGTGAATCGCGAAGTCGATACCTAAACCTATGGCCACGGAGGCAAACATAGATGTACCCACGCCTAAATCGATATCGCATATCACCATAGTGGCATATACCGCTAAGATAGATGTTAATACCGGCAATATTGCTAAGACACCTGCAATCAATGAACGGAATAACAGCACAGAAACCAATAACACAAAAGCCAAAGAAATAATCACACTCAATAAGTGACTATTGCCAATGTCTTTAAGCCAGTGATAATTGAGATTAACTCGGCCCGTTAGTGTTGCACTAACATTCTCACCCGAAAAATTCTGCTGCAAATACGTTTCCAGCAGCTGAACCTGAGGTGCTGTGTCTACAAACGAAGCGGTATCTAAATAAAATCGCACATTTGCGAAACGGTAATCATAATCCGCCACATTCACAAAATCGGTTGGATCACTACTGGCGGAATACAACAACAAAAGCTGGGCGACTAGCTCTTTATTGCTAGGCAAAGCGTAAAAACTCTGACTGTCCTCATTAAGCGATTTATTCATCTGCTTTAAAAAATCGACCAATGACATTGAGCCATTAATATGAGGAAGCGACTCTCCATACGCCTGCAATGCTTCGATTTTCGCCAGAACCTTAGGATCGAATAAGCCTTCGTTCGTAACTGTTTCAATTACAACATCTAACGTATTAGTCCCCTGCATGTGGCGGTTGATGGCTTTATCTGCTTGATAAATGGCTTCGCTTGGATCAAAAGTTTCTATACGATCGTCATTGACTCGCAACTGCATGCTCAATACCAACCCAACCAAAGCAACCAGAGCAAACACCGCAACCGTACTCTTAGCATAACGTGTTGCCCAAGCACCTAAACGCATCATTACGCGTGCGAAAATATCTTTACGGCTCGATTGCTCCAGTTCAATCCAGCGCTTGCTCACTTTAGGTTTAGTTAGCGTGATAACTGCAGGTAACACAAATAGCGAATACAACCACGCAACGGCGACGCCAAACGCTGTAAATAAACCAAAATATTCAAACGGAGGCATGTATGCAGAAATAAATAGTCCTAGGAATCCGGCTATCGTTGTTACTGTAGTAAGCGTGACAGGCCAAGCCATGGTTAAAACAGCCTTCTCTATCGCGTCCCGAGCGGAATAATCCGGATGTTTAGCCTGTAATTCATAATATGTACTAAAAATATGAATAGAATCAGCCACTGCCATACCAATCAAAATAACCGGCATCGCATTAGTAATAACGAAAAAAGGAACGCCACTATGTCCCATTAAACCGACAGTCATCAGTACTGAAGCCGCGATCACTAAATTGCCCAATAACGCTGGGGCAAAACGACGGAATGCTACGAACAACATAATCGTAATTATCAAACCCGCTAATGGATTTAACCGACTAGCATCCTGATCAATATAATGCCCGAGATACCCTAAAACAGCGCCCTCGCCTGCGATGTAGACCTTCACGGAATTGGGCAACTCGACGTCATTAATGATCGTACCCAGCTCCCGATATGTGTCCTCTGCCTTAGCTTCATCGTAAAGCTCAGCAATAATGAGCGTCATAGCGCCATCTTCTGCTACCAGTAGGCCGTTATAAAGTGGGAAATCCTGTACAGCTTGTCGGATGGCTTGCGGCCCGCCCTCATCGAGTAAATCTATAAACGGATAAACATCCATACCACTGCTATTCCCCACGATATTGTTTTCCGTGGACAAACTCATGGTGCGATCGTCGTTAATATTAGTAAGAGAATTCACTGTATTCGTCAGTTTGGTCACGAGTTCTAGCACTTGAGAATTATAAATTCCGTCGGGCCCCTGACCTTCAATAGCAATCACCACGGGATCACTAATACCAAACAAAGCACGTGCTTTGTTCTTATAGACAAGAGCCGGATTATCAGGCGCCAAAAAAGCATCTGCCCGAGTATCTTTAAACACCTTGGCTAATCCAGATGCCAAGAGCCCTAAACAAATAAGACCGATTAGCAGCGTTGATTTAGGGTATCTCACCCCGATCAATATGAAATTTTTCATTTCAGCTCCATTACATGCGTACACATGTTTGTAAGTAAAATAACGCGCGACATAGACGCGCAGTGATTGTGGCGGTTAGATAACGTTCAAGATTTCAAATCAATCAATGCCTTAGCGGCACCGAGCAGTTGCTCTATCATGTCCGGCCCCAGCTTTTTTTGAACGCTGTCTTGAGCCTGCTGCCAGCATTCTTCCGCTTGCTTATAGAGGGCAGCCCCCTCTTTCGAGAGAGAACACAGCATGACTCGCCGATCTGCAGAATCAGCGACCCGATCGATATACCCTTCTCGAATAAGAGGTTTAAGGCTGCGCGTTAGCGTTGCTTGATCAACCAACAGTACTTTCTCTAAATCTTGCTGAGAACTGGTTTTCATGAACCATAGGGCACGTAAGACACTGAACTGAGTGATCTTTAGACCTAATCCACTCAAATGCGCGTTGTAGTGGCTCGTCAGAATCCTGTCGGCTTGGCGGAGCTGAAGATTAATACAAGGTTCAATGTGCATGATCACCCTACCCATGATTACATAACATCTAGTTATAGATGCATACGCATGCATTGTCAACAACGACCAGGTGGCATCCTCTTTATAGTCATCATCTATTGATAAATATTCGTTCTACTTACGCGCGACATCACCGCAGCCGGATTCACCATGGTTACCTTGACGATTAGCAAAGTGATTAATAAGCAATGATTACTACGGCACAAATAACAACATGCAAAACTAGACAGGTTGAAACAACGAATCGGAATTTAACCCGTATGAAGCCTATATCGACCTATAAGAAATTAGAAAGGACTAGGGCTCTGCCAATGGAATGGCTCATGACTAATAGGATGCTCAAAATACAAATCGCTGGCATGCAGTTGCAGCCTGTCCGCCATCTGCTGACTGTGATCATTGTTATACAAATCACAGCCAAGTATGGGATGCCCTATCAGCTGGCTATGAATCCGTAACTGATGTGTACGCCCAGTAACCGGAGAAAACTGTACTAGGCTGCGACGCGGTTGCTCTAGGCGCTGCAAAACCACGTAGTCGCTGATTGCTACCTTGCCCGTGCGGTCGCATATTTTAACTCGAGGAAACTGAGTTTTATCCTTCGCTATCGCTGCGCTGATCTGCCCGTGATCTTCTGCCAGCCAACCATCCAACACGGCAATATACCGCTTGCGTACAGCGCCAGCTTGAAACTGCTTATTGAGATGCTGCGCCGCCTGCGCATTCAAGCCCACCACCATAATGCCGGATGTACCAAAATCTAGTCGATGCGGTAATTTGGCATGAGGGAATGCAGGACTCATCTCCTCTTGGCCGTGGACTAACCGATAGTGCACGGAATCCCAATTCAGGGGATTTTTACCCGACAAACTCAGCAGACCACTCGGTTTGTTGATCAATAGAATATCGTCGTCCTGATACAAAATCTCAACAAAATCACTGCATGCAGGTGCCACGAAATCATCAACAAGGGAGTACTCTGGCGGCTCTTTAAGAGACATTTATTATTCTCTGATATCGGTTTTTATGGTCATTATGACGACGGTCTGCATTATACCCTCTTTAGTTATGGCTTCCTCGACTCGTTCTTGCAGCACAGCTCGCTCACAAGACTGATCACTTATTTCTCGTGTAATCTGAGTAAAATGTGATTGCATATCTCAGAAGAAAGAAATAAAGCCGTGTTCAATATGCAAAGAAATGCACTACTTCACCGGCTTAGTTCCAATGGTTGGTGAGTACATATCTTTGGGATATTTTATATGGCCATAAATTAAAAATGGAATCACCCCGCCTAAAACAGCAGCGTAATCTATCCAAGTATTAGGCCCAGAAACCTCTAGGAATATCCACACTAGAAGAAAGTAACCTACAAAGATAACGAAAAATATTTTCGATGAGTTACTAGAAAAGACCCACTCTTCATTCATTGGATTATCTTGGATATTTTTCCCGCACTTAGGGCAGAGAAATCCAACTTTGTAGCCTTCCTGATACCCATCAATTGCCTCGATGGCAGGAAATTCTTCTTTACAATAGCAGCATTGATAATTCATAAGAGTGTGTAACGCTCAGCTAACCGAAAAAGATTTCATAGCGGAACTCCTGCGTGCCCACGCAAAATAGTGACAGCGAACATTTGTCTGTGCGTGTACGGACAGTCACCCTAAGAAGAATGCCTGATTGATCAGGAACGTCAATACCGCTAGCTTTAAAATACGAAGCAAGTTGCAGGAGGCTAGGATGCCTAAACCGAGAAAAGAGCTTATATCAATCGAAGCCACACCCTACTACCACTGTGTTTCGCGCTGTGTAAGGCGTGCATTCTTATGCGGGACTGACAATGAGGGCCGTAGTTTTGAACATAGGCGCGGCTGGATTGAGCGCCTGTTGCTAGAGCAAGCCAAGGTCTACTGCATTGATATCGCTGCCTACGCCGTAATGTCGAACCACTTCCACGCCGTACTTCATATCAACCAAGCCAAGTCTAAAGCACTAACCGACATTGAAGTCGTTCAGCGCTGGCATCAGTTATATAAAGGCACCCTAGTTTCACAGCAGTTTGAGCGTTGCGAGGAATTGCGGGAGGATCAATGGATATTACTACGAAGGAACATCGAAGAATGGCGCTCGCGACTGATGAGCATCAGCTGGTTTATGCGCCGATTGAACGAAACAATAGCTCGTTTGGCAAATGACGAAGACGAATGCACTGGTCATTTCTGGGAAGGTAGATTTAAATCCCAAGCCTTACTCGATGAGAAAGCCCTAGCTGCCTGCATGGCTTATGTCGATTTAAATCCAGTGCGTGCTGCCATGGCAAAGACACCGGAAGAGTCTCAGCATACATCGGTTAAAAAACGCGCGGAGAAAGCGAAAGAAGCCTACTCCCCCAACCATCCCCAGCAACAAGTGTCTGAACTTCTCAACTTTGCCGGAAATCCAAAACAGGATATGCCTGAGGGAATTCCAATGCGCCTGACGGACTATTTAGAATTAGTCGACTGGACTGGCCGCCAAATCAGAGAAAATAAACGAGGCTCCATTTCAGAATGCGAACCCGCTATCATGCACCGGCTTGGAATCGATGCAGAACACTGGCTCTATATTACCCAGAATTTTGAATCAGAATTCAAAGGCGTCGTTGGCGCTGTCAATGAAGTGAAATCAAAAATTAGTTGTTTCTGGGATAAACAAAAAGAACGACGACGAACGGCGGGAATTCAAGCCTGTAAACTCAGACTTTCTTAACCTCGAAAAACTAATTCAACACACCCCATCCTAATTCAGAAGGCTCCTGAGGTTTAGTCTTGCCTAAAAATCGCTAATTTTATGCAATATCACCCAGAAGTCCGCCACACCCTCCTCCTGCATAAATAAAATTAAGTCGCGAAAATTTAAAAGAGTGAATTGCCGGCTACTCTCTTACCTAGACTGTCTTATTTATTGGAACCCGCAATTATGAATCGATTAGGTATTGATGCAGAACACTGGCTCTATATTACCCAGAATTTTGAATCTGAATTCAAAGGCGTCGTTGGCGCTGTCAATGAAGTGAAATCAAAAATTAGTTGTTTTTGGGATAAACAAAGAGAGCGACGACGAACAGCGGGAATTCAAGCCTGCAAATTAAGGTTTTCGTAACCTCGACAATCTAATTGAACACACCCCATCCTAATTCAGAAGCCTTCTGAGATTTAATCTCGCCTAAAAATCGCTAATTTTAAGCAATATCACCGAAAAGTCCGCCGCACTCTCCTACAGCACCAATAAAATCTTGTCGCGAAAATTTAAAAGAGTGAATTGCCGGCTACTCTCTTATCTTGACTGTCTTATTTATTGCCCTCTTGCCTGTTTCAGCATTCACATGCATTAACTTAAACAGCTTAGTTTTTAAATATCGTAGTGACTAAATCCCTCAATATTTGCTCGAAAATCCACTACTCTGACCCGAGGATCTTAAAAATTATTTGTGTTTTTAATGTGCTTGCCGGGTCACACGTTGGATGAATCTATATGGGCGTGGGAGCAGCATCACATTTTTTGTTAAAGATTGATCGATGAACTGAGTAAATATTCAACAAATTGCGGCTGTTTTTGCTGAATAGTCGGTTGCTGCCGCCAGACCAGCTGGATGTCTTTTGTTAGCGCATGATCCTCTAAAGGGATTGCACATAAACTTCCGTATTGCACCTCATCAACAACAGACGATGCAAATACCAGCGATATTCCTATGCCTGCCCGAACAGCCTGCTTAACGGCCTCTGTGCTGCCCAGTTGCATTGATACTGTGGGAAAATGCTGGCATTCCTGCAGGTAGTTTTTGAGTATCCTTCCTGTTCCGCTGCCAGATTCTCCGCCTAACAAATTCAGCCCGGACAATATTGATTTGCTGATCGATGACAGTTTTGCAAGCGGATGATCGGGAGGCGTAATCAAGACTAATGCTTCGGTTTTCCAGATTTGAGATTCAAAACCAGCTTTACCTGGCCACCATTCCATCAAGGCGATATCGATTTCAGCATTTTCCAGTTTTTCGGCAACGACTGGGTTGCTGTCTATTACGATATCCAGTTTGTCATTTATAAACGCTTGTTTATGCCGGTAATTCTGCAGGTAAGGCTGCAACAGATAAATGCCGATATTTGAACTGGCTCCAATTCTCATGGAGGGTTGATTCACAGCCAGCAAGGCTCTGTCTTGTAGTCGCAACATGCTCTGCGCATACGGCAAAAGACGAAGGGCATATTCAGTCGGCTGGCAACCGCTACGCACACGATGAATCAAGGATACGCAGAGCGTTTCTTCCAGCTTCTGAATATGCTGCGAGATAGTTGGTTGGGCTAATCCCAGCTGCTCGGCAGCTGCCTGAAAACTGCGCTGCTCAATCACCATGATCAAACTTTTCAGCCAGATCAGATTGAGCATGCCATTTCCTTTTGTGCGGGTAATTGGTTGGCCGGATCCAATGGAGGCTCGCCGTTCAAAACCCTGAGAATATTTTCAGCCGCACGTGTTTCAATGGCTAACCTGACCTTGCTCACCGCTGAACCGATATGTGCCGTGAACAAGGTGTTGGGATGTGCTAATAAATTGGGATTGATTTCCTTTGGCCTGTCGAGACGTGCCCAGTCTTCCATTTCAAAAACATCACTGGCATATCCGGCTAAATGGCCGCTATTAAGCTTATCTAAAATGGCACTTTCATCAACGATAGACCCACGGCAGGGATTCACCAGAAATGAACCGGGCCGCATCTGCTGTAAACGTTGTGCATTTAAAAGATGTTGCGTTTGCGAGTTTAATGGCAGTGCCATAATCACGATATCGGTTTGAGCAAGGGCGTCGTCCAAAGACAAAAATTCAAGTTTTAATGCTGCTTGTTGTTCAGCGTCCAGAGGCTGAGTGTCGGTATAGACTAACGTTGCACCCCAGCCGCTCAGCCTTTGTGCAATGGCCTGACCAATCGCACCCATGCCGATAATCGCAATAGTGGATCCTTCAATTCCCATGCCGTAAAACTGTGGAAGCCAGCCCTTAAAGTTTCCAATACGTACATGTTGATCCGCTGCCCGTATATGCCGAATTAATCCGACCATCAGGCCGATGGTTAATTCAGCTGTGGGTACTGTTAATAGATCTGGTACAAAGGTCAGCCAGACATTGTGTTCAGTGCAGGCATCGACATCAAAATTATCATAGCCCTTTAATGCCGCACCAATGACCTTCAGTTGCGGGCAAGCCTCTAAAAAAGCGGTATCTACCCGATCCGGCATAAACACCATCAAGGCTTCTGCATCCTTCGCCCGTTGCATCGTATCGTTGCGTGATAAACTGAACGGGGTCTGATTCGTGATCAACTCACAATGCGGTGCTAATAAGGCCAACACCTCTTCATGTACTTTATGCGTAATTACCAATTTTGGTTTCATCGTTATCTCCTACTTGAATTTTTTGCGTAACAGGCCGCTCAACGCATCGACCAATGTGACCATCAGCAGAATCACTAGCAGGATCGCCAGTACTTCCTGATATTGCATAATGCGTAGTGAACCCATTAGTTCAAAACCGATACCGCCAGCGCCTACCATGCCCATAATTGTCGAAGCTCTGAAATTATATTCCCAGCGATAAATCGCGACATCGGCAAACTGTGGCATCACTTGCGGAAGAATCGCGTGATAGAGCACCTGCATCGGTGAGGCACCTGCGGCTCGAGCGGCTTCTACCGGTGCTTCATCCACGTGCTCTATCGCTTCGGCAAAGAATTTACCCACCATGCCGATGGAATGCAGCGCTAAAGCCAGCACACCGGGTAAAGCGCCAAAGCCGACAGCTGCCACAAAAATAATCCCCATGATCAGTTCCGGAACGGATCGCAGGGCATTTAAAACGATGCGCGCCAGTTGAAAGATTACACCATGAGGTGAGGTATTACGTGCCGCCAGAAAGGCCATGGGTACCGAAAAGATAACTGCAATCGCGGTACCGGCAATACTCATTGCCAGCGTATCCAGCAAGGGTGCAAACCAGTTCTGAATATTGGTAAAGTCCGGGGGAAAAGACTCGCCGGCCAGGGTTCCGATTGCGGGAAAGCCATTTGCCAAAATCTCGAAGTTCAGTACATTCACGTACCAAGCTGCCAGCAGAACGATGACCAATAAGGTCACCACCTGCAGGGTTTTGCGTTTCCAGTTCTTGCTGTAACGTTGCAGCACATCTGTTTGTGTAATCAGGTAGGTATTCATAAATCGCCCTTACATTTTGGAAAAATCAAGATTCAGTAATTTACCCATAACACGTATCACGTCATAATCAGCATCGGTAATCGGCGCAAATCCCTCTGCTTTGAAATTCTTCAATATCTCTTTGTCATCCAGGCTGACAAACGCATCTTTAATTTTCACTTTGAGATCCTTATTAAGGTTGGAGCGCATTGCCCAGGGATATTGTGGATAAGGTTTGCTATAGCCCAAAACTTTAACTTTTGTCGGGTCAATGAGTTTACGTTCCACCACATACTTAAAAATCACCTCAGAGAGCCCGCCTGCATCTGCATTACCATTGGCCACATTGACAGCCACAGCATCATGCGAGCCGACGAAGTGTTGTTCGTAATCGGTTTTCTCTTCGATGCCGCCTTCCTCTAAAAGAACCGTTTTCGGGATGAGATGACTGGACGTTGAGGCGCGATCGCCATAGGCCATTTTTTTACCTTTAATGTCGGCATAGGAATTAATGCCTGACTCTGTATTGGCGATCAAAATGGAACGGTATGTCGGTACACCGTCGATTATCATTGCCGCAAACGGTTCAATATCGCTTTTTGATTTCGCCATCACATAAGACAGCGGGCCGAAATAGGCCAGATCAATACGGCCAAAGCGCATCGCTTCAATCATGGATGAATAATCGGTTGTAACTATTAATTCCACCTTTTTGTTTAACTTGGCTTCCAGATAATTTTTTAAGGGTTCATTGCGCTTGATTAGTTCGGAAGCGTTTTCATCCGGCAGCAAGGCGACTTTGAGCATATCCGGATCGGCATCTGCTGCCATACAGGAGCTTATGGCTGTCACCAGCAAGGTGGTGGCTAAGAGTATTTGTTTAAACAGTTTCATTTTGCTATCTCCAGTTGTGTTGCCGTTTTAGTGGGTAAATATTGATAAGAAGAATTGGATTGTGTATCGGCGGTATGTTTATCTTTTCTTTTGGGGTTGGCCGATTGTTGATAAATCAACTTGAGCTGTTTGTCATCGAGCTCTTGCGGAGCGGCATCAAACACCACTTGGGCTTGAGCTAAACCAATGATGCGATCGGCAAAACGTTTGGCATATTCAAGCTGATGCAATGAGACGATAGAGGTAATGCCGTCTTCGGCACAGATTTGTTTCAATTGAGACAAAATTTTTTCGGATGTGGATGGATCCAGGCTGGCGACAGGTTCATCCGCCAGAATAATACTCGGCTGCTGAGCCAAAGCTCGGGCAATACCTACTCGTTGTTGCTGGCCACCTGATAATTGATCGACCCGCACCAGGGCTTTGTCAGCAAGGCCAACGCGATCCAGACAATGCAATGCTAGTTCAAGATCGGTTTTGGGTGGCGGCAATAAACTACGCCAGAATGAATGATATCCCAGTCGCCCCATGAGTACATTCTGCAGGGCTGTGTGACGCAGAATCAGTTGATGGTGCTGAAACACCATCGCGGTTTTGCGTCGATGCCGGCGCAGTGTGCCTTGATTATCCAGTATTCCGAATTCAGCAGAAATCACTTTACCCGAGGTAGGTTTCACTAAATGATTCAGTGACCTCAATAAGGATGATTTTCCCGCACCTGACAAACCTAGCAGCACTGTGAATTCACCACGTTGAAAGTTGATTGAGGTTGCACGTAATGCTTCAATTCCGCCGGGATAGATTATGCCAAGATCGTCTGTGGACAGAATTGGCTGAGGTGAGTGGCTTAACGTCATATCATTACCTTTCGCAATAACTGGCACCGCTGTATTGCGGTTCACAATCGAATACTAAGGTTTGAATATGACAGAGAAATGAAGCTTAGATGACTATTTTATTTCATAGCTTGACTGGCTGGTGTGAAAAAGAACTCACGGGGACAGTACTCTATATGGGGTTTTGAGCACAAAGCTAACATTTTAAGAATGCAGGAATATTAATGACTCTTTGTTGAAATCGATCATTTTTGGTTGCACTAAATACCACTGGCATCGAGCACAAAGCGCTACCTATTAAATCCTCAGAAAACTGCGAGCAAGAAGGTTGGAAGTTAGCTAGTTTTTTTCGGTTCATAATGATCGCTTTGCTCTTGAAGTAAGCTGTTTTTGGGTCAGTCAAACATGAACGCTTTTGAAGCAAAGCCTTAATTCTTCTAGCAAGCAGAAGTATGACAATAAGGCCAAACAAATTTGAACCTTCAACGGCAAGTTATGGCACAACCAAGTCCAAGTTGCGACTTCCTAAATCGTGGATTATTAAAAAATGGAGTGGCAACTAAGGGTCGCAAGCGGACTTTGTACGGCTATCGTATAACAGCGTAATAGTATGCCGGCACACTTTGCTGGTTTTGACAAAGTTCCACCAGCATCATAAATCTTTGATTTAAAAGGGTTATATTCCATTACATCTGCAATCCATTCGGTGAAAGTGTGCCAGCATACTATTTCGACTTTGTATGGCACACTAACTTGTAAACCAAGTTTGTAACTGGCTGATTTGATGGGAAAATAAGCTAGCACTCAGGGTCAAAGCGTGCAACTGAATTTGTAAATTGTGCCTATATCCCTGCTTTAGTAAAAATATACTGTATATAAACTACAAATCTATCGATTATTTAATCGTAACGTGAGTGCTATTCCGTCAACTGGGCAACATCGCAATCTAACGCACGAGCCCAGGCTCTTAGAGTTTCTATATGAGGTTTATTTCCGAACTTCTCTGCCTGAGCAATGGCTCCTTGAGTAACGCCTAATTTTTCTGACATCTGCACTTGAGATAATCCTCGGTATTTGCGCCACGCAGCCATAGGACTTAGACCTTTTTCAATCATAAGACCTACAACCTCATGAGGAACAGTGACGTGAGCATCAGCTTCAACAAGTGCTTGGTATTCATCATAAGGCACTACGGCGTACAAAGGTTTACCACTACTATCTCTAATAATCTGAGCTTCGATTTTAATCCTGGCTTTAGTATGTTCGCTCATCTCGTTTTCTCACCTCTTGAATCGTTATGACTCGTACACCTTCATCTAGATCAAACAAAACGCGATATCGGCCTACCCTCAGGCGATAACCAGCCTTATGACCTTTCAGTGCTTTCAGTGCTTTCACATTTGCTGCCGTTGTTGGGCATTCGCTTAGTTCGTCTACAGCCTTGAAGATCGCCGTACGTTGCTTTTCAGGCTGAATCTTCCGCAGTTCCTTTACAGCTGTTTCGTCCACTCAATCGAGAACATCAACACCTCCATGTATTACAAACATGCTAACTCAAAATAATAGATATTAAAAATTAAAATTAGATAAAAACTTATATTTACTAATATAAATGTAAATTTAACCGCCTACTTAACTCGCTATTCCAAACAACACCCATAAAAAAACCCGCCGCAGCGCACTGCTGTCCCATAGTTGGGGACAGCAAATGAAAAAGCCTGAGTCCAAGTG
>OJDK01000097.1_pt1 | contig 60712 bp, 44 predicted proteins | sample 1592791 | NCBI WGS metagenome assembly OJDK01 (sample SAMN05416878, study PRJEB24817) | seawater metagenome | isolation source: Sea water | place: Canada:Atlantic | collected 2013-11
AGATCAGCCTCGGTCTCGTGGGCTCGGAGATGTGTATAAGAGACAGGTATTGTATCTGTATTTTTTATCCTTGTAATCTATCCAAGCCACTGTTTCACCATCTTTGAGCATAAAAGGTATTACTAAAAAATGCTCCTTAAATAGCATTCCTGGTGTTGCAAATAGTTTATAAAGTGATTCCTTGATTCCCCAAATCACAGTCAATTTTCTCACATAATCATTAGCTTCAACATTGAGGTATTCAAATTCGTATGCTATAAATTTGTTGGCTATTATTCCTATTTTTTCACGTTGCTTTTCTATATCTATTCCAACTTCGGCATCACTTATAATAACTCCGGAAAATATGAACGAGTGCGTGATAGAAATATGTTTCCCATCTTTTAAATGTGGTTTTCCGTTTTCATCATAATATAAATCCTGATCCGTGTATCCAAACTCACGCAGCAAATGGCGCACACTTAAAAACCCACGTTGGTGCAATTGGCTTTTCATACCTAAAACACGATCTAAGCTTTCTTGCTTCAAATCCAAGGGAAACATTAAATCGTTGTAAGATTCTTCAATCTTCCAGATTTTAACAGTAGTTTGTGAGTTTACGCTAATGGATTTATAAAGTGGCATTTAATATTTTGAATGTTATTGATTACCTTTGCATTGCCTTTGGCGCAATGGATATTTTAGGCAAGCGAATTTAACCAAAATACTATCAATCCCAAAGGTCTAGTCGGTAATAAAAATTAAGCAATTAAGAACAAGATGGATACAAAAACAACAACGTACTTACCTTACAAGGTAAAGAATATTGACCTTGCAGAATGGGGACGAAAAGAGATTGAATTGGCCGAAGCAGAAATGCCAGGCTTAATGAGTTTACGTGAAGAATACGGCAAAGATCAACCTTTAAAAGGGGCAAGAATTGCAGGTTGTTTACACATGACCATTCAAACTGCAGTGTTAATTGAAACCTTACAAGCTCTTGGTGCAGAGGTAACATGGAGTTCTTGTAATATTTTCTCAACCCAAGATCAAGCTGCAGCTGCAGTTGCGGAAGCAGGCACAGCTGTATATGCATGGAAAGATATGACGGAAGAAGAGTTTGATTGGTGTATTGAGCAAACCTTATTTTTTGGTGAAGACAGACAACCATTAAACATGATTTTAGATGATGGTGGTGATTTAACCAATATGGTTTTAGATAAATACCCAGAATTAGCTGGTAATATTAAAGGGCTTTCTGAAGAAACCACAACTGGTGTGCACAGACTTTATGAACGCATGAAAAAAGGCACATTACCAATGCCTGCAATTAATGTTAATGATTCGGTAACCAAATCTAAATTTGATAATAAATACGGCTGTAGAGAATCTGCAGTTGATGCTATCCGTAGAGCAACTGACCTAATGCTTGCCGGAAAGCGTGTTACCGTTTGTGGTTATGGCGATGTTGGTAAAGGTACAGCTGCTTCTTTTAAAGGTGCTGGAAGTATCGTTACCGTTACGGAGATTGACCCTATTTGTGCGCTACAAGCTGCAATGGACGGTTTTGAAGTAAAGAAATTGGAAACTGTTGTTGGCAATTCTGATATCGTAATCACTACAACAGGAAACAAAGATATTGTACGTGCTGAGCATTTTGAGGCGATGAAAGACAAAACAATTGTTTGTAACATTGGTCATTTTGATAATGAAATACAAATGGCTTGGTTAAATACCAACCACGGAAACACTAAAAACACCATTAAGCCACAAGTAGATAAATATACTATTGACGGTAAGGACATTATTGTATTGGCAGAAGGTCGTTTAGTAAACTTAGGTTGTGCCACTGGCCATCCAAGTTTTGTAATGAGTAACTCATTCACTAACCAAACGTTGGCACAAATTGAGCTTTGGAAGAATAGTGAAAACTATAAAAATGAAGTGTACATGCTACCAAAACATTTAGATGAAAAAGTAGCGAAACTTCACTTAGAAAAAATTGGTGTTGAACTTACTGAACTCAAGAAAGATCAAGCCGAATATATTGGCGTAGAAGTTGAAGGTCCTTATAAGCCTGAGCATTATAGATATTAATGTCATTCCTGCGAAAGCAGAAAGCTTTTAGTCCAAAAACTAAATATAAAATCCCAAGCAGCAATGTTTGGGATTTTTATTTATCTTAACCTAAACAATAAATTCATGGCATCAACCAAAAGCTCAAATAACTACATCAATCAAATTGAACATTTTATTCCAAAATATGAATTTGAAAACCCCAAAGTTTCAAAAGCATCTATCGGTTGGCATTTGGACCATAGCTTAAAAGTGATTAATAACGTGATTGGTAGTTTGCAAAATTCAGATCCAGCAGAATACCAGAATAATTTTAGCTTTTTAGGAAAAGTGTTTTTTACCCTTGGTTTCTTTCCAAGAGGAAAAGCCAAAGCACCAACACATGTCTTGCCAGCAGAGCATGTTACAAAAGCCGACTTATTATCCCAATTGGAAAAAGCAAAAACAAATATTGAAACCATTAAAAACTTAAACCAGAATGGCTATTTTAAACATCCTATGTTTGGACATGTTAATACCAAAAGAGTTAATCGTTTTTTGATGCTGCATACCAATCATCATTTAAAAATTATTAGGGATATTTTAAAGTAATGAGTTACGATGAACCTAAAATAAAAGTCCCAAGATTCAATGAAGCCTCTGGTTTCTACACCACCAAGAAGCGCTCAAAAATAATGAGCAAAATTCGTGGTAAGAATACCAAACCAGAACTAAAATTTAGAAAAGCCCTTTGGAAAAAAGGTGTGCGTTATCGTGTAGATTCAAGGTCACTACCAGGCAGACCAGATGTAAGTATTAAAAAATATAAACTTGCTATTTTTATTGATGGTGAGTTTTGGCATGGTTACAACTGGGACGAGCGAAAAAAGACAATTAAAACCAATCGTGAATTTTGGATTCCAAAAATTGAACGCAATATGCAACGTGACCGAGAAGTAAATCGGAAATTAACCAGTATGGATTTTACCGTGTTTCGCTTTTGGGATCACGAAATTAAAAACAATCTCAAAACCTGTATCAATGATGTGATGATGTTTTTGGATTTAGCGAAATCCATTTAAAAAATTGCTTTTTCCTCATCGTTTTTAGTATCTTTTCAAATATGCGACACACTTCAAAATTACCCAACGTTGGCACTACAATTTTTACCGTAATGAGTAATTTGGCAAAAGAGCACAATGCCATAAATCTATCGCAAGGCTTTCCAAATTATCCAAGTTCCCAAAAACTCAAAGATCTTGTTACTAAAGCCATGAATAATGGCTACAACCAATACGCTCCCATGGCTGGTAATTTGGATTTAAGACTGGCAATATCTAACAAATACAACTTAATTTATAATTCAACTTACCACCCAGAAAAGGAAATTACAGTTACAGCTGGTGCAACTCAAGCTATTTACACCATCATTTCTGCCTTTATTAGAACAAATGATGAAGTAATTATTTTTAAACCTGCATACGACTGCTACCAACCTGCAATTGAGATCAATGGAGGCGAAACAATTCCTGTTCAATTATCAGCTCCAAATTATAAAGTTAATTGGAATGAAGTAGCTTCAAAAGTATCGTCTAAAACCAAAATGATTATTATCAACACACCTCACAATCCAAGCGGAACTATTTGGTCTGAAGATGATATGCTTCAACTTCAAAAACTGACCAAGGACACCAATATTATTGTATTGAGCGACGAAGTGTATGAACACATGATTTTTGATGGTGAAAAACACCAAAGCGTTTGCTTGTTAAGCGATTTAAAAGATCGGTCTTTTATAACAGCTTCTTTTGGAAAAACATTCCACAATACAGGTTGGAAAATTGGGTACTGTTGTGCACCTGAAGCGTTGATGGTAGAATTTAGAAAAGTACACCAATTCAATGTATTCTCCGTGCATCATCCATCGCAAAAAGGTATTGCGGATTATATGCAAGATTCAGAAACGTATTTAGGATTGAATGATTTTTTTCAACAAAAGCGCGATTTGTTTTTAAATCTTATTTCAGATTCAAAATTTAAGTTTAAACCTTCAGAAGGAACGTATTTTCAAGTATTGGATTATTCTGAAATTACGGATGAATATGATGTTGATTTTGCCAAAAGACTGACTAAGGGTTATGGTATTGCAGCTATTCCGCTCTCAGTATTCAACGAAAAAAACAAAGATGATAAAGTGCTTCGCTTTTGCTTTGCCAAAACTGATGAAACAATTGTTAAAGCTTCTGAAATCTTGCGCAACATTTAAGCAACTTTTTGTACATTTCTGTATTAGATCAGTGAATACAAATTTTCACCACTAATATAAAAGTAAATTCTTTTTAATCAAAGTAAAGACATCTAAAAACACAAAAGGTATAAATTATGAATAAAGCGCTTAAGGTAGCATTACTCCAAGTAGATTTAATTTGGGAAGATCCAAAAGCAAATCGAGCATTATTCGACGATAAAATAAATGCCATAAAAGAGCAGGTTGATCTTATTGTTTTACCAGAAATGTTTACCTCTGGTTTTACAATGAACGCAGCTTCTGTAGCAGAAACAATGGATGGTGAAAGTATCTCTTGGCTAAAAACTAAGGCCAAGGAAATAAACGCAGCGCTGATTGGGAGTTTGGTCATTTCAGAAAATAATAACTATTATAATCGCCTAATTTGTGTGGAGCCTAATGGAAATCTCTTACACTATGATAAGCGCCATACGTTTACACTTGCAGGTGAACACAATATCTACACTGCTGGTAAAGAAAAAGTAATATTTAATTACAAAGGCTGGAAAATCTGTCCTCTTGTCTGTTACGATCTTCGGTTCCCAGTTTGGGCGAGAAATGTAGAGGATTACGATGTTTTGATATATGTTGCCAATTGGCCAAAAGTAAGAATCAATGCATGGGATTCGTTATTACAAGCACGTGCTATTGAAAACATGAGTTATTGCATTGGTGTAAACCGTGTGGGTTTTGATGGCAATAACTACGAATATTCTGGTCACTCTGCAGTTTATGATGTTTTAGGTTGTAGAATAGATTCCGTTCCGCGAGAAAAAGAAGCTACTGAAGTTGTGATCCTTGAAAAAGACCACATTAAAAAATATCGTCAAAAATTAAATTTTTTAAAAGACAAGGATCAATTTACTCTAAAAGTGTAAATTCTATAATTTGATCAAAATTGGCTCTGACCTCATCCATTTTAGGAGCATAACTCACTCTTTCTGGCTGAATGTCCAAAAGGTAATTTCCGGTATCGTATTTACCATTTTCGTTAGCATCAAAAATAGCTCTGAGCCAATATTGCCTAGGCGGAATATTGGTAAAATCTACAACTGGCGAATCTGTTGCATAACGCTCATATTGTACTTCACCATCTTTGTCTACCAATTGTACAATTAACGGAAACTTGGCGTTTCTTATATTTACTCTTATATTTCCGTATTCAGATTTTTGTTTGGTTCTAAAACCAAAAACTAAAGTATCCTTGTTGGTTCCTTGATAAAAATCTTGAAAAGTACCTGGTAACATTGTGAATTTATACTGCTTTCCTTCTTGTTTTTCAACAGGAAAGGTATATCGGTTTAAAAGTGAATCGTATTCTACTCTAAATGGTATATTCAACGTGTCTGCATCTACCAGTTTAATTTTTGTAGTATCTATATTTACAAAAGGAGTATTGCCTTCTAGAGTGAAATCTTCATCAAAATTTATAGATCCAGATACTATCTTTTTAATCTCTAGTGAGTCTGCCTCTAAATTCCTGTATCTATGTGTTAATGTATCTACATATTCTTTATTTGTAACCAAGAATAATGCAGAGTCTGCTTCAAAACTAGGTTTATACCAATAATTTAAAGTATCGGTTGTTGGATTTTTTACAATGCGAGATTGGTAACCTTCTGGTGTTTCACTCAATATCTTTATTCGCATATTCTCAAAATCTCCTTGATATGGAAAAATAATTTTGGTTTCACCCTCTTGTTTAGGTCGTTCGGCTTTAAAATTAACAGTTTCATTAAATAGTTTCAGGGTGTAAATTGTATCTTTTGGTACTGTAATAAACCCTTCAAGAAAACCAATTTTATCATTTTTTTGATCAAATGTGTAATTACTATTTTTGTCTTTTAATGCCAGTAATTTATAGGTACCAGCTTTAACATTTTCAATACTAAAAGTAGTTAAGCTATCTAGAGTATTGGTTATATATCTTGGCTTTTCTTTGTAAACTATGGAATCTGAGTATGTTGAGTCTGCCTCATATAACATAACAGAAATAAATGTATCTGGCTGTTGTTTTAGCGCATCTAACATCACTCCTTTTACTGATAATGAGTCTATAGTGTCGCCTGTTGAAAAAACATATCTGTAATATGGATAAGGGTTTTCTTCGTTATTATCTACAATGCTTTGTCCAAAATTAAACGCATAGGTGGTATTTTCTTCTAAAGTATCTTTTATTTTGATTGAAATATATTCGCTCGCACCACCCAAAGGGTAAATAACAGGATTGGTGTCCATTGGCGGAGAGATAATGAGTTGTTTTTGAACATTTTTTATTTTAATATACTCATTGAAGTATATTCTTATCTCGTCACCTTTAAAATTAGTGGAAAAATTTTCGGGTACAGCCCTCTCAATAATTGGAGGATCGGTATCTATATCGCCTCCGGATGGATTACCACGATTGGCGCAACCTACCAAAACTAAAATGGTGGAAATACAAAACAAAAGCCGAATTGAATGTAAGCGCATCTATTCTTTACAATTTTTCACAAAGAAACAATTTAATTAATTACTAACGAAAAAATCAATCTGCAATTGCCAAAGTGGCAAGACTTATTTTAATATTATCAATTTTCATTAACTCTAAGGCACAAGCCTCTATGGTTGCACCAGTAGTTATAATGTCGTCAACCAATAATATATGTTTGCCTCTCAAAGATTGATTTTCTACAATTGTAAATACGGGATTATCGTTATATCGCTTTAAGCGTTCTTTAAAAACTTGTGTTTTGGTAGATTTTGTTTTTACTAGAACTTTAGCATTATAATCTGCGTTAAGAGCTTCAGCAATTTCCTTTCCAAATTTTGCAACTTGGTTGTAGCCTCGTTTTCTTAATTTAGATTTATACAAAGGTACAGGCACTATTACATCAACAGCTTTGTATGCATTAATTGTATGTAATTCTGCACCGAGCCACTTCCCAAAAAAATCACCAATTTGTTCATGTCCTCTATATTTTAAATTATGTAATAGCTGTTGTACTATGCCTTTTTTGGAAAAGTGCAAAAGCGAAGTTGCATTTTCTAATTTCACTCTTCCGTAAAGCACTTTTTTAACTGTTTCTGAGTTTTCAAAATGAAAATTTGTCACAGGCAAATCGTGTCTGCAAGATGTACAAATCACCAACTCATTATCGTGCAAAACATTAGCACATGCCTCGCAGACTTTTGGAAAAAATAAGTTTAACAAATTTATTACCACTTAATCGAATAAAAACGTATTGAGTTAAAATATAATTTAATTTCGCTCAAATTAAGAAAATTAATATGATAGTTAACCCTCAATTATTTAACTATAGATTAATTATAGGTTCTTTATTAGTCGTTTTAACTGTTTTAGGAGTGTATAGTTTCACTAACTATGAATCCATTAAATCCTACGAAGAATTTCTAAAACAAGAAAAACATTTGATTGAAACCGAACTCACTCAAATGCTTGAAAGTTATGACGACCTAAGTAACGATTACGATCTTATGGCTTCTCAGCTCCAAGAAGCAAAACAAGAAACTAAGATTGCCTTAGAATCTTTGAGATTGTTAAAAAGTGATTTATCCATTATCACTAAGTTTAAGGAGCAACTTATAATTTTAAAATCTAAGAGTACGGTTTTACTTGGTGCCATTGATTCCCTAAATTTGGCAAATACTAAGTTGAAAGCAGAAAAACGCTACGCACTCAACACGATCAAGAAAAACACAGTTGCCATTTCTAATTTAGAAGAAACCAATGATAGTTTAAATAAAACTATTGATGAGGCAGCTATTTTGAAAGCAAGTAGTATTTCAGCTGAAGCCTTTAAAATTAAAAATGACAGAAAACGATCTACAACACGTGCAAGACGTGCAAATGCTATTGATGTTTGCGTTACACTAGCGGAAAATCCTTTAACAGAAAAAGGCAAGAAAGAACTTTATATTCAAATTGTGAGCCCTCAAGGCAATGTTATTTCAGATAAAGGAGAAGTGTTTTTTGGCGAAACCTCTCTTCTGTATAGTGAGGAAAAAGTGATTGATTTCAATAATTCACAATTAGATGTTTGCTCTACAATAATTGCAGAAGACCAAGACAAACCGCTTGCTAAAGGCTATTACTTTATCAATGTATTTAACCAAAACAGAAAATTAGGAAGCACTAGTATTGAATTAAAGTAATTATAACTATATTATTTTTGAAAAACCGCTCTATTAGTTAGAGCGGTTTTTTATTTTTGTGCCATGGCAAACGACGATCAATTTAAAAAAGTAATCTCTCACGCAAAGGAGTATGGTTACGTCTTCCAAAGTAGTGAAATCTACGACGGACTCAGTGCAGTATATGATTATGCTCAAAACGGAGCAGAGCTCAAAAAAAACATTCGTGACTATTGGTGGAAAGCCATGGTACAAATGCATGATAATATTGTAGGTATTGATGCCGCAATTTTTATGCATCCAACCACTTGGAAAGCCTCTGGCCACGTTGATGCTTTTAGCGACCCTTTAATTGATAACAAGGATTCTAAAAAACGATATAGAGCAGATGTTTTAGTTGAAGATTATTGTGCCAAACTCGAAGCAAAAATCAATAAAGAAATCTCCAAAGCCGAAAAGCGATTTGGTGAGGCTTTTAACAAAGAAGAGTTTGTCTCTACAAATGGAAGAGTACTTGGTTACCAAGAAAAAATTGATACTATTCTCAAACGGTTAGGAAAATCATTATCAAATGAAGATTTAGCTGATGTAAAAGCACTGATTGAAGAATTGGAAATTGCATGTCCTGTTGCAGGAAGTAGAAACTGGACCGACGTTAAGCAATTTAACCTAATGTTCGGTACAAAACTTGGAGCTTCGGCAGAATCTGCAATGGACTTATATTTAAGACCAGAAACAGCCCAAGGTATTTTTGTAAACTTTTTGAACGTTCAAAAAACAGGACGAATGAAAATTCCGTTTGGAATTGCACAAACAGGAAAAGCATTTAGAAACGAGATTGTTGCAAGACAATTCATTTTTAGAATGCGTGAGTTTGAACAGATGGAAATGCAATTTTTTATAAAGCCAGGCACACAGAAAGACTGGTTTGACTATTGGAAAGAGTCTAGAATGAAATGGCATAAATCTCTTGGGTTAGGAGAAGATAACTACCGTTTCCACGATCACGAAAAATTAGCCCATTATGCCGATGCTGCAACAGATATTGAATTCAACTTCCCATTTGGATTTAAAGAATTGGAAGGCATTCACTCACGTACCGATTTCGATTTAAAACAACACGAGGAATTCTCTGGTAAAAAACTTCAATATTTTGACCACGAAGACAAAGAGAGTTATACACCCTACGTTTTAGAAACTTCAATCGGTTTAGATAGAATGTTTTTAGCTGTATTTTCAAATTCTTTAGTTGAAGAAGAATTAGATAATAATACAACTAGAACAGTTTTAAAATTACCAGCAGTATTAGCACCAACTAAAGCCGCAATTTTACCATTGGTAAAAAAGGATGGCTTACCAGAAATAGCACAGCAGATTGTTGAAGATTTAAAGTGGGATTTCAATGTCACTTATGACGAAAAAGATGCCGTAGGAAGACGTTACAGACGCCAAGACGCCAACGGAACCCCTTTTTGCATTACAGTTGACCATGATACTTTAGAAGATAATACCGTAACAATCCGCCATAGAGATACAATGGACCAAAAGCGTGTAAAAATTGATGAGTTACGTGACATCATCAAAAAAGAAGTCGACGTTAAGCAGTGGTTGATGAAGATGTAATAAATTTCTGCAAAAGCAGGAATCTTGTAATATTAACTCTCAAATCATTTAATTTGGGAGTTTTTTGTTTTACTCATTGAAAAGAAGGCGTTACTCTTTATTGCTTTTAAGAATTGAATAGTTTTTTCATATTTGAATAACTAATAACAACCAAAAATGAAACCAATAATAAATCTTGTTGTCTTACTTTTCACGTTGAATTCTTTTGCACAAAAGAATATGGATACTATTTATGGAAATCCTAAATCCGTGAAAGAGAACGTACAATTTTTAAATAAAGATAAGCAGAATTACAAGTATATGTATTATGATGGAGATTATGGTCATTCAACAATCTTTCATCCAATCTATATCAAAAATAGATTTTATAGGTTCTGGTATAGAGAAATAAATTGTTTCTATATTAATTATGAAAAAAAGTTTAAAAAAAATGGCAAGGCTAAAAACGAAGTCTGGTATAATAAAGATGGTTCTATTGAAAGGAAATATGAATATAATTATGAGAAAAGTTCAATTTTAAAAACTACAAAAGAATATTATTACGATAATGAATTTTTGTTTCAAAAATATTATTATGATGAAGAAAACAGGTTAATAGCATCAATAAAGAACTATAGTGAAGACCCAAATGAATTTTACCACTCGTATTTTGATAGAGATAATAATGGTAATATAATAAAGTCAACAAGCTTTAATGAAAATGGTAGTTCAGTTTCAACTTTTAGGATATACAACAATAAGGACAAATTGATGAGGACAGTTCGTTCTATTCCAAACAAATGGAGAAACAATGAGCACATTAATGATGAAACTATTTTTGATTCATTAGAGATACGGCGAAATATTAAAAAATTTGAATACGACAAAAATGAAAACCTAATACTCGAATCAAGCTACAATGAAGATAATAAAGTCTCAAGAAAAACCACTTATAAATATAATAATAACAACTTAATCGAAAGAACTAGTTATGGTAACCCAAAAAACACTTCTAGTTATTTTAAGACCATATATAAATACAATGAACAGAACCTTAGGATAAAAGAGGATAAAATATATTCCGGCAAAATAGAAAAGTCAACATCTACAATTTATGACGATAAAAATTTTATAGTTCAAATTAAAATCGAGGAAAAAAACAAAAATTACATAATCGATTACAAATACAAATTCGATGAAAAAGGGAATTGGGTGAAGATTACCAAAATAGTCAACAGTGAGCCTCTGTTTGAGTGGACTAGAAAAATCAAATATTATTAAAAATAAGCCTTCAACTGAATAGTACCAGTATGAATAGTTTTAGACGTCTCCGTTTTTCTTCCAAAGTAATTCAGGTTCAAATCTAAAAACTTGGTCAATTTTTTTTGTGCCAACAAACTCCAAGTAAAGTTTTTACCTGGCTGTAAACCTTCTAACATTTGGTATGCTACTGGTGTATTGGTATTACCTTCAAATTCATTCTGAAAGTAATTAAACTCACCTGTCAGTGCAATTTTTTGAGCATTATTATACGTAAATGAAAGTCCATAATTATTCTGTACCAAGGTCTCGGAGCCACCAATGGTATTGTTTTTGGAAGTGTATTGGTAAAACACATCAAACTGCGCATTTTCACTAAATAGGTAGCTTAGTTTGGGCAATAATCGGTCTTCATCAATCTCATGGTTTCGGTTTGCAAAATTTTCACTAAAACTTTCGTCTTTTCCCAAACTTGCTGTTAAATCTGCCAACCAATTAGTAGCAAATTTGTGGTTAAAATTTAATTGATGGTTTATCAATTTATTTTCCTGAAACCCTGTGGACAATAGATTACGGCTTGTGTTGGTCAAAAAAGTATAAGACGTTGTGTAACGCTGCTTGCCTCTATTAAAAAATAATACATTGCGTATGCTGTTGTTTAATGCTAACTGATTATCCTCATCATCCTCAAAAGGGTTGAGGTTAAAATTATTGCCTTCACGCCTAATTTTTCTGTCTATTAAATAAGAGGTTTGATTGTAAAAGTGAGAAAAGAATTTTCTTGTTTTATTTTCAGAAGTACTCCATTGTTGCGGATTAAAAGTCAATGTTTGACTTAGCCTATTTTGATGCGTCCGTATAAAAATCTGATTGGGCAAAAGCACTCGAATGTAATTTCCCTGGTCTGCAAATTGTGCAATTTCAAATTCATTGAGTTCCTGTATGCCATTTTCGTTATAATCAATCCATGTGTAAGCTCCTTGTCCAGCTTCAACTTCAACATACGTAAAATCTTGCTGAGGCAAAGTACCGGAATTGGTTTCAAAACTGGTATTTGAAATAATAAGATTATTGAATAATTTCTGATTGAGATTTAATCTGCTATTTAAACTTTGCTCATTTTCAATAGATTCATCTTCAGATTTTAAATCTCTATAATTGACGAACAATTGAAGACTTGTTTGTTGATTTTGAATCAGTCGTGATTTTAAATAATAAGTGTCACTACTGTTAACACGTTCTAAACTATTGTTTCTTAAACTATCGTTATATCGTTTAACATAACCTACTTCAGCAAAAACTTTTGTACTATCTCCAATGCCTACAAAAGCTTCGTAAGCCGTAAATTTTTGACTTAAAGGAGTCAAAGAATCTGTTGCGATTGTACGTTGCTCATTATCTTCCGTTGAAAATTTAACACCAGCCCATTTCTTGTTTTTGCCATAAACCAAACGGTTATAAGATCTTACAAATGTCGATTGATTTATAGTGCTTTCACTATTTAAAAAGCTTGAGTTTGAAAATATCCTGAAATTACCAAGCCTTAAATTAGCAGTTATATTGTGTCTATTTCCATTAAAATTTTCAGAATAATTAAGATGTTCAAAATTATAAGTAGCAATGCCTTTTTTTAAATGCGATAGTTGCAAACCAGAAGTAAACAACAATTGATTTCCAAAATCTAAACTAGCATTATTAGGTTGTTGCGTGTCTAAATTCCAATCACGATTAAATTCTGCGCGATATAAACGCTGTATGGTTTGAAAGTCTTCTTGAATAAAATCGGCATCTACCAAAGCAGATAAATTCCAAAGGCTATCTGTTTTAATTAATTTCTGATTCACACGGAGTTTTCCTGCAAACCCATCATTGTCATCATCATCTAAACCCGAGAACAAGTTTTGATCATTTTTACTTCCCGCCAATTCAAAATAAACATCTGTTTTATCTGTTGGTTGGTAATCTCCATTTACTACCGCAACCTGCAAACGTTCTGGCGCAATTAATTGTACAATAGGCTCATAATTTCCTTGAGGTACTCCACCAATAGGTGTAACATATTCAAATATGTTGCTCACCGCATTGTCATTACTCAATACGTAATTTCCCTGATTTGCACCAACCAAAGTAAAGCGAACGCTGAATAATTCATCTTCCGGATTTTGGGAAAAGACAAAAATTTCTTCTGTACCCACAAATTCCTTTCGGTATAAAATTCGGTTTTCTGAAAATGATTCTGGTGTAGCAGAAGGTGCTACCATTAAACTCACATCATCACCAGCATCTGCTAAAATTTGGGTCTGCTCAGTAGAAAGATTTTGTTGCAAGGGTTGATTTTTAGCATCACTTTCAGAATACACAGAAACGTTTAATTTTAGTTTTTCAGTGGAATAATTTCCACCTCCAAACACTGTAAACCGTGAATAGTTTCGATCACTGAATTGATAATCGACTGTAATTCGCATTTCGGAAGTAATGGGAAACGTGGAATTAAAAATAATTTCACCAGCATTATAATCTATAATATAATCGTTGTTTTCACCGCGTTCTAACGGTACACCATTAACATAAACGGTTTCACTTCCTGAAACAATAAGAATGAATAATTCATTATTAGGGCCTGTGAGCTTGTATGGACCTTGGTTACCTTCTTGGGCTGTAAATTGCGTTGTGGTAAACTGCCCTCTCACCAAAGCTCCAGAAGCAAAAACAGATGTGTTTTCACTCAAGTTGGCATTTACCAACAAACCTTGTACACGTTTTGTAAAATTGGCAAAATAACTGTTGTTGTTTACTAAATCAATATCACCTGCTCTAATGTTCCAATTGTCGCTAAATAATTCAATAAAAACTTGGTCAAATTCATCTAAACGTTGGGAATAACCGCTTTCTTGAAGTGGAATATTAGCATCCTGTATAGAAGCTCTAAGTGAAACTTTATCACTCAGTTTTCCAGAAATCTGCAAATCGAGTTCACTGTTCAATACAGAGTTTTGATTGTTGCCAATTGTAACACCTCTAGAGATACTTCCTGAAGTGGTTAAGCCATCAAAAGGAGTGAATAAATTACGCTTATTGGTGTTTTCTAATCTGTATAATTGCTGTAATCCTGTTGTGTTTTCCACAACAACATCATCATCTAACTGTTTGTAAACCTTAGTTAAAAAATTTGGGTAACGTAGATATTCAATTTGAATGGTATCGGTCTCAATAGGTTGTTTAAACCGAAGTATTGCCTTTGAAAAATCAATGGTATATAAAGTAGAATCCAAAACCTTATTATCATTTGTTTTTATAACAAATTTTGAAGGATTAATACTTATGGAATCAATTTTAATCGAATCCTTAACCGCTACTTTTTTTATTCTATAATTACTACTCTGCTCTTGGGAAAAACCCACAAAAGAACAACAGAGCATAAGAAAAGAAATAGCAATTTTCATGTAACGTTATAACTACTTAAAGCGCAAAATATTTTATCGTTAAAAGCGGCTTAAAATAATGGTGTAAAAGTAGGGTATTATTTAATTTAGCAGTCCATAATGAGGATTTGGCTTAAAAGACACTTAAATTCAACGCATGAAAATAGCATCATATAACGTAAATGGCATCAGAGCTGCAGTAAACAAAGGCTTTATAGATTGGTTAAAAGCTACAGATCCTGATGTTATTTGCTTACAGGAAATTAAAGCGATGGAAGAACAATTAAATCTAGATCTCTTTGCCGAAGCTGGTTACGAATACAATTATTGGTTCAGTGCAAATAAAAAAGGTTATAGTGGAGTTGCTATTTTATGCAAAACGAAACCAAACCACATAGAATTCGGAACAGGAATAGAATCCATGGATTTTGAAGGTAGAAATCTAAGAGTGGATTACGATAATGTTTCCGTGATGAGCATGTATCTACCATCTGGCACTAACGATGCAAGGTTAGCCCATAAGTTTGAATACATGAATCTTATTCGAGAATACTTACTTAATCTTCAAAAAGAATATCCAAATATGGTTGTTTGTGGCGACTACAACATTTGTCACGAAGAAATTGATATCCACAACCCTAAAATGAAAGGGGTTTCAGGCTTTTTACCTGAAGAACGGGAATGGCTTGGATATTTTATTGACAGTGGGTTTGTTGACAGTTACAGATATCTTCACCCTGAAAAACAAGAATTTTCTTGGTGGAGCTATAGAGCAAATGCCAGAGCCAACAACAAAGGTTGGCGATTAGACTATGCCATGGTAAGCAAACCGTTGCAAGAAAAAATAAAACGCAGCGTTATCCTTACAGAAGCAGTACATAGTGATCACTGCCCAATACTATTAGAACTTGATCTATAAACAAATAAATGCCTCAAAAACTAAAAAATCAACAACAGCATGATTAAAAAAATTTCAACATTAGCATTAGCATTGACCTTATTGACCTCTTGTGTTTCAAAAAAATTATATACAGAGCTTGAAGACAAATATGCTGGCTTAAAAATGGAAAACCGTAGTCAGTCCGAGGAACTAGAGAAACTTTCAAAATCGAACAATAGACTTAATAACGACTTAGAACAGCTTCAATCTGCTTATGATAAAGCTTTAGCAGAACGTGATAAATTAAATGTCGATTACAAAGCTGCTGAAGCAAATCTCAATAACTTAAAAGCATCTTACAATGCGCTTGAAGAAAACAGTTCTGCTGCAATTGCTGCAAATTCACAAAAAAACCGTGAACTTTTGGCTCAACTCGAAGCTAAAGAACAAGCTTTAGCTGCAGAAAGCGAGCGTTTAAACACTTTAAAACAAGAATTAGAAAATCGTTCGCAACGTGTTGCAGAACTTGAGAGTGTCATTGCCGCAAAAGATGCCAATATGCGCAAATTAAAAGATGCCATTTCAAAAGCACTTACAAATTTTGAAGGCAAAGGTTTAACAGTTGAGCAGCGCAATGGAAAAGTTTATGTATCCATGGAAAATAAATTATTATTTGAATCTGGAAGCTGGTACGTTGGAGCACAAGGCAAGCAAGCCGTAAAACAATTGGGAAGTGTATTGGCAGAAAACCCAGATATTGCCATATTAATTGAAGGCCATACAGACAATGTTCCTTACAAAGGAAATAATCAACTTAGTGGTAACTGGGATTTAAGTACTAAAAGAGCAACCGCAATTGTGAATATTCTTAGGGAAAACCCTTCAATCAGTCCTGAAAATTTAACAGCTGCAGGTCGTGGAGAGTTCGCACCAATTGCAACCAACGCTACAGCAGAAGGCAAAGCTAAAAACAGGCGTATTGAAGTTATTTTAACACCTAAATTAGATGAGATTTCCAAGTTGTTGAATGAGATTTAAGTTGAAATAAACCTTACTTATATTTAGACCTCACAGGTTTTAAATCTGTGAGGTCTCCTTCTCTTTATACATTCAATACTGCTATAACTGAGTGCATATTTACTATTGCTGAAGCTTGAACGTAAGAAAATTTGAAACCCAAAAATTGTGAGATCCTGAAACAAGTTCAGGATGACAAAAAAATTAATTAAAAAGACTCCTGTTTTCACAGGAATTAAAGATGAAATACACAACATTATCAAACACAGATATAAAAGTCAGCAAAATATGCCTTGGCACTATGACTTGGGGCAACCAAAACACACAAAACGAAGGGTTTGCACAAATGGATTTAGCCTTAGATAAAGGCATTAATTTTTTTGATACTGCAGAGCTTTATCCTGTACCTGCAGAAGCCAAAACCTATGCCGAAACCGAACGTATTATTGGTAACTGGTTTAAAAAAACTGGTCATAGAGATAAAATAATTTTAGCAAGTAAAATTACTGGTCCAGGTGATTACACGGCTCATATAAGAACCAATGGTTTTAGTAAAGATGCACTTAATGAAGCTGTAAATAATAGTCTTAAAAGATTGCAAACGGACTATTTAGATCTGTATCAATTGCACTGGCCAGAGCGCCAAACAAATTCATTTGACACAAGAGATTATAAACATAATCCAAATGATCAATGGGAAGATAATTTTAATGAAGTGCTTCATAACTTGGATGAGATTATTAAATCTGGTAAAATAAGACAAGTTGGTATATCTAATGAAGGTGCTTGGGGAACGATGCGCTATTTACAAGAATCCAAAGTAAACAATTTACCCAAAATGATCACCATACAAAATGCATATTCTTTATTATGCAGAGGGTTTGAAGGTGAATTAGCAGAAGTTGCCCATAGAGAAAACATTGGGCTTTTAGCGTATTCACCAATGGCATTTGGCGTGTTATCTGGTAAATATATAAAAAGAAGTGCAGATGATAATTCGCGTTTAAAATTATTTCCAAGATTTAAACGTTATAGCAGTGATGCTTGCACACAAGCTACAAAGCGTTACTTAAAAATAGCTGAAGACAATAGTATGTCTTTAGCACAAATGGCATTAGCTTTTGTAAACGAAAGACCTTTTGTAACAAGCAATATTATTGGCGCAACTAATATTGAGCAATTAGAAGAAAACATTGACAGTATTAATATTTCATTATCGGATGACGTAATGAAAGCTATCAATGAAGTTCATGCTGATATTCCTAATCCTGCTACTTAGATCTCAAAATAATAGATAAACAAAAAGCCCCTTTCAAAATTGAAAGGGGCTTTTTCTAATAGATATTATTTGATTTTGTTACCATCTTTATCATAAAAATGGTATTCAAGATAAGTGTAAGCATCTCTAGGTAAAACTTTTACCCATTTTTTGTGTTCAAAGAACCACTTTGTACGTACTGATGGATACCCTTTGGTTAAAAAGGCTGCTATAAAAGGATGTGCGTTTAGCGTTAACTTTTTATAGTCTTTCTTTAAAATCCTTTCAAGGTCTTGCTTAATACGAGCCACCACTTTAATTGGCGCTTCAATTTCTGCTCCTCCTATGGAGTTAGGATTTTCTTCTTTTGTTTTAATGTTGTGCTCTGGCCTAACGCGCTGTCTGGTAATTTGCACTAAACCAAACTTACTCGGCGGTAATATTTTGTGTTTTGCTTTGTCGTCCTTCATCTCATCCCTGAGATAATTGTAAAGCTTTCTTCTGTTCTCTGCACGTCCCATATCGATAAAATCGATAACAATAATGCCTCCCATATCACGTAAACGCAATTGTCTGGCAATTTCTTGAGCTGAGATCATATTAACCTCTAAAGCAGTGTCTTCCTGGTTTTTTTCCTTATTGGATCGGTTACCACTGTTAACATCTATAACATGCATGGCTTCGGTATGTTCTATTACCAAATAAGCGCCTCTTGCCATAGATACAGTGCGTCCAAAGGAGGTTTTAATCTGGCGTTCAATGCCATACTTTTCAAAAACAGGAACTCCGTTTTTATAAAACTTTACTATAGACTCTTTTTTCGGTGCAATTTGATGCACGTAATCTTTTACTTGTATGTACAATTCTTCTTCATCTACTATTATACCTGAGAATGAATCATTAAAAATATCCCTCAAAATTGAGGATGCTTTGTTCATTTCTCCCAATACTTTAGTTGGGTGATGGGCTTTGTACAATTTTTTACACATTGCTGTCCATCGATCCAGCAAATTATGTAAATCACTATCTAGCTCGGCAACTTTTTTGCCTTCTGCTACAGTACGGATAATAACTCCAAATCCTTTAGGTGTAATACTTTTTACCAGTCTTTTTAAACGGTCTTTTTCTTCTTGTGATTCAATTTTTTGAGAAATTGAAATACGGTTAGAAAAAGGCACCAAGACAATGTACCTACCAGCAATAGACAATTCTGAACTAATGCGTGGTCCTTTTGTGGAAATGGGTTCTTTTACTACTTGTACTAAAATAGATTGGTTGGATTTTAAAGCGTTAGCAATGCTACCGTTTTTGTCCAAATCCTTTTCAAAAGGAAAGTCTTTGAGATTGTAATCTCTTAATTTCCCTGTGCTTACACGTTTAATGAATTTTAAAAGTGAAGGTAACTTTGGCCCAAGATCATGATAGTGTAAAAAACCATCTTTCTCGTACCCTACGTTAACAAACGCAGCGTTTAAACCTGGAATAACCTTGCGTATTTTGGCAATAAAAATATCACCTACTGCAAAATTATTGTCCTCTTCATCTTTATGTAATTCAATAAGTTTTCCATCTTTTAATAAGGCAAAATCAACAATATCTGAACTCGATCTTACGATTAATTCCTTGTTCATAATGTTAATTTAAATCTAGCTCTTCATTGAGTTAGATGGATTTTACTAAATTTTTTGACACAGGAATCCCGAATTTTTTCGGGAATGTCCAACAAATTCAGGAACACTCTATTAAATGCTACCTAAATTCTATATCAAAGAACGTCTCTTTAAAACTGAAAAAAGTAGTCGCAAAACTACTTTTAACAATTTATTTCTTTTTGTGACGATTAGCGCGTCTACGTTTCTTACGCTTATGCGTCGCTACCTTGTGTCTTTTTCTTTTCTTACCACTTGGCATAATAAATAATGCTTTTAATTAATATTTCGTTTGTTTAATTTACTTCTACGTTGGTTTTTACACCTTCTAAAAATACTTTAGCAGGTTTAAAAGCAGGAATATTATGAGCAGGTATTTTAATCGTTGTGTTTTTTGAAATGTTACGACCAGTTTTCTCAGCTCTCGTTTTTATGATGAAACTTCCGAATCCTCTTAAATATACGTTATCACCACCTTCTAATGATGTTTTTACTTCTTCCATAAAGGTTTCAACTGTAGCTTGTACATCACCTTTTTCCATACCTAATTTGTCAGATATTTTAGCTACTAAATCAGCTTTTGTCATAGTTATTATTTTTAGGGTTACTATAATTTCTAAGGGTTGCAAATATAGGCAATTTAATTTCAATATTTCAAACGTAATTAATTAAAATTTAACGTTCTAAACATTTAATTTTGTCAATTTACCAAATACAATAAATGAATTTTTCCAAAGAACTAATAGATTGGTACTCAAATAATAAGCGAGATCTTCCATGGCGAACCACCCAAAATCCGTATTATATTTGGCTCTCAGAAATTATTTTACAGCAAACACAAGTTAAGCAAGGGTTACCTTATTATGAGGCTTTTGTTAGCAAATACCCAACTGTTTTTGATTTGGCAAATGCAACAGAAGAAGAGGTATTAAAACTTTGGCAAGGTCTCGGTTACTACTCACGAGCAAGAAATTTACACTTTACCGCAAAACATATCGCTCTTAATTTAAACGGTATTTTTCCTAACGACTATAAAAACTTGCTGAAATTGAAAGGTGTTGGAGATTATACCGCAAGCGCCATTGCATCCATTGCTTTTAATGAGGTTGCTGCTGTGGTTGACGGTAATGTGTATCGTGTACTTTCGCGTTACTTCGGCATTGTAACTCCTATAAACTCAACAGCCGGAATTAAAGAATTTAAAACCTTAGCATCATCTTTAATTGATGAAACGCAACCTGCCACTTTCAACCAAGCTATTATGGAGTTTGGTGCCAGGCAATGCAAACCAAAAAACCCGGATTGTAAAAACTGCCCTTTACAAAACGGATGTATTGCACTTCAAAAAAACAAGGTTGATGAACTACCTATTAAGTTGAAAAAAACCAAAGTAACCCTTAAATATTTTAACTTTTTGGTATGCATCGATAAAAACAAAAACATTCTTTTTGAAAAACGAAGCAAAAAAGGAATTTGGCAAAATATGTATCAGTTTCCGCTGATTGAATCTGATAGAAGTTTGAATTCAGAAGAATTTCACCTTTTAAACTTCAATAAAAAGTTTCCTGAAATATCAACTTTTGAGTATTCACTATATAATGAGGTTGATATTGTTCATAAATTATCACATCAGCACTTACATACAAAATTTTGGATTGTGGAAGTTAACGAATTGCTTAAAAAGTCTATACGAATTGAAGATTTAGACAAATATCCCTCTCCAGTCTTAATCAGTGATTTTATTGACACTTTCAACTTTGACAGTTTATAATACCCGATTTTTTTCATACTTTTAAAGTAGTGAATACAAAAACTGTAACTTTACAGTCTAAAATAAAAATTATGTCAGGAACATTGAATAAAGTGATGCTAATTGGGCATTTGGGAGATGAAGTAAAAATGCATTATTTCGATGATAAAAACTGCGTTGGCCGTTTCCCTTTGGCAACCAATGAAACATATACCAATAAGCAAACAAACGAGCGTGTGTCTAATACTGAATGGCACAATATTGTAGTTAGAAACAAAGCTGCTGAAATTTGTGAAAAATACCTCACTAAAGGTGACAAAGTATATATTGAAGGAAGAATAAAAACCCGAAAATGGACAGATGACAAAGGCATGGAACGCTATTCTACCGAAATACAATGTAGCGAATTTACGTTTTTGAGCAATAAGAATGATCAACAACAATCCAATTCATCTAGTTCAAATTCAAGTAACTCAAATCAACCACAACAACAAAACCAGAATACGGCTGTACCTGATGGTGATGACGATTTACCATTTTAATTCTTTTAATTAATCTATTTTATATTGGATCCTGAACCCACGGTTTTAATTTCATATCTTTTGGTTTTTAACACCTCATTTGTGTTGAGTGTTGTTTTGCTTTTTGTGCTTCTTGCTTGTTCTGCACTTATTTCTGGTGCAGAAGTAGCCGTTTTTTCTTTAACCAAATCTAATATAAGTGAAGGTTTGGAAAATAAATCTGTTGCTATGCAGATTATAGCTAAGCTGTTAGAACGCCCTAAAAAGTTGTTGGCAACTATATTAGTAGCAAATAATTTTATAAACATAGCGGTCGTTTTACTCTTTGCATTTATTGGTGAAACATTGTTTGAAAGTGTCACCAACACACTATTTAGATTTTTGTTAGAAGTAGTTTCTGCAACCTTTTTAATCTTATTATTTGGTGAAATTATACCCAAAATATATGCCAGTAGAAACAGCGTAAAGTTTTCTTCTTTTATGGCAAGACCATTAAAAGTTTTAGACGTGGTATTTTCACCATTAAGTTTACCTATGCGCTTTGTGACTTTACAATTACATAAAAAATTAGGAAAACAACGCTCTAACCTCAGTGTTGACCAACTATCCCAAGCTTTGGAATTAACTACCCATGAAGATACTACCCAAGAAGAGCAAAAACTTTTAAAAGGCATTGTATCGTTTGGTAATACCGATACTAAACAAGTAATGCGACCGCGAATGGATCTTTTTGCATTAAAAGTTGACACTCCTTTTGAAACTATAATCAATGATATTGTTGAAAACGGCTATTCCCGAATCCCAGTTTATGAAGAAAGTATAGATACCATAACAGGAGTGCTTTATGTTAAAGACCTTTTGCCACACTTAAATAAGAGGATCTTTAACTGGACATCTTTATTACGAGAACCATTCTTTGTACCCGAGAACAAGAAGCTCGATGACTTAATGGTTGAGTTTCAAACCAAAAAAGTACATTTAGCCGTTGTAGTAGATGAATATGGTGGCACATCTGGCTTGGTTTCACTTGAAGATATTATTGAAGAAATTGTTGGTGATATTAGTGATGAATATGATGACGAAGATTTAGTTTACACCAAACTAGACGACAGCAATTATAGTTTTGAAGGAAAAACACCGCTAAAAGATGTTTATAAAATAGTTGGAATTACTGAAGATGCCGAAGCCTTTGAAGCCCGAAAAGGTGAAGCAGAAACGTTAGCTGGCTTTGTTCTTGAAATTTCTGGTGGTTTTCCTAGAATAGGAAGTAAAATAAATTTTAAAAATTACGTTTTTACTGTAGAAGCTTTAGAACGTAAGCGAATTAAGCAAGTTAAACTTACTCTTATAGAAACTGAATGAAACGATTAGCAATTCCTTTTTTTAGCGCCATATTCTTATTAAGTTGTGGTGATGATCCGTTACCAAAACCAAAAGGGTATTTACGTTTGGAATTTCCTGATGCGACTTATCAAAAAACAAACACTCCGCTTCCTTTTTCATTTGACAAAAACGAATTAGCCAAACCAATATCCTCAATTAAAAGTAATGAAAAGGCGTATGGTGTAGATGTAGAATACCCTACTTTAAAAGGTACCATTTATTTAACTTATAAAAAAGTAAACAACAATTTAGACAGTCTTTTAAGGGATGCACAAAACTTAACGCAAAAACATACTATTAAAGCAGATGAGATTAAACCAAAAGAGTATTTAAATGATGAGCGTAAAGTTTATGGCATGTTATATGAAATAGGCGGAGATGCTGCTTCACAATCTCAATTCTATGTCACGGATAGTATTAATCATTTTTTAAGTGGCTCATTATATTTTTATGCTAAACCAAACTACGACTCTATATATCCTGCTGCAGAATACTTAAAAAAAGACATTAAGCGCATTATGGAAACTGTGCGTTGGAAATAATTTTTTTAATTCTAGAGCATAAAAAAGCAGCCAATACAATCGGCTGCTTTTTTTATATTGCTTTAACTAGTTTTAGAAACTATATCTTAAACCAACCTGCATTTGCCATCTAGAAGACTGTAAGCCTGAGTCATCAATAATATTATCTGTCTCAGTAGCTCTTTCATCAAATGTAAACTGTGGCGTAGTACCATCTGCTGCAAATCCTTCAAAATTAAGTAACTGAACTTGGTTAAAGTTAGTGAATGTTCTAACTCCCCATTCTTTATTTAAAAGGTTTGTAAAGTTGAAAATATCTGCAGTTAACTCTAACTTATGAACTTTGTTACCAAATTTAACACCAAATTCTTGAGCGAATTTTAAATCTATAATGTGACTCCAATCAGAACGATCAGCGTTTCTTTCTGCAAACTGACCTCTTCTTGTGCTTAAATAATCATTACTATCTATATAAGCATCTAAAGCAGCCCATTGTTGTGCAGCGGTTACATCTCCGTTATCAATTAATTGTGCTTCTGCCATATCTCTTGGTACATAGATCAATGCTGAATTAGACCCTGTATCTGATAATAAACCACTTCCGTTATATACATAACTAAATGGAGAGCCTTCAGCACCTTCATAGAATAAACCAATTCTCGTTTTAATAGTTTCAGACCATTTAAACTCAATAGTAGAATTAGCTAAAATTCTGTGACCTGGTGAGAAATCTGAAATGGATAAATCTGGTCTATTAGATCCGTTTACTGTCTCTAGATTTCTAAATTGAGAACTATTCTGTGAATTTGTTCCATCTAGGATTCCATCAGAATCACCATAAGAATAAGTTAAAGCAGATCTTATATCAAAACGATCAGAAATATAATTTTTGGATAATGTGCCGCTGATGTTATAAGAGCTACCCTCACCTGTATTAGATCCTAAATAAATATCACTGTAAGTGTTATCTACGGACTGGAAGCCATAGTTAGGTCTAGAACCTGCGCCAGTTGTTTGAAACTGTGGTCCTTCTAAATTTAAGTTTTCGTATAAAACAGCTGTAATATTATCATTCCAGATAAAATCAGCAGAGAAAGTGAAACCAGCACCCAATTTCTGATCAAAAGCAATATTTGTTTTAAATACCTGTGGCAATTTAAAGTCATTAGCAAATAAATCTACCTGCCCACCAATTGATCCGCTACCAGGAGCAGGATCTGCAAATTGTCCGTTGGGATTTGGATTAAAGTCAGGCGTGTTGTCTCCAGTTAACTGAATATAACCTGCTGTAACACCGTTATTGTTATATGTTCCGCCAGGCCAAACTAATGGTACTCTAGATGTGAATATCCCTAAACCACCACGTATTTGTGTTGATTTATTACCATTAACATCCCAGTTAAATCCTACTCTTGGTGAAATATGAACGTTAGCATCTATACCTTGTCCAACTTTTGCTCCTTGAAGATCCTTACCTGCTTGTTCTAACAATGGAATTGTACGATTATTAAAATCATCATTCTCTAAACCATCTTCCCAATAAGGAATATCTATTCTTAAACCAGCTGTAAGTTTAAAATTATCAGACATATTAACTTCGTCTTGTACGTACAAACCAAACTGAAATAAATCGAACTCCGCTGCACCATTAGAGTTGTCTCCAAAACCTCCTAATAAAGAGTAACCATAGCGGTATCTATTTGGGTCACCTGCATAAAAAGCATCAAGGTCATCAAATCTATAATCTCCAAAATTTTGTCTGAAGAATACGTTCTTTGCAGAAGAAAATTCATTGTTAGTACCAATTGTAACTGTATGCTTACCTGAATAGATTTCAAAGTTATCAGTGATAGTCAATACTTTCTGCTCTAATAAATTTGCTGTAGAAAATGGCTCTGACCCAAAGAAAATAGAAGTCCCTGCAGCATCAAAAATCTGAACAGAAGGGAATGGATTTCCTTGTGGATCTCTATTATCATCTACTGTTGTATAACCTATTACCAGATTATTAGCAAACTTATTGCCAAACTTTGAGTTTAACTCTAATGCCGTAGAATTTGTAATTGACTCAAAGTTTATAGCTCTGTTAAAAAAGTTAATACTCCCTGTGTTAGATGAAGGAGCGTCTAATTGAACAGCTTTAACATAACTATGTTTCAAAGACAATGTGTTATTATCATTAATATTCCAGTCTATCTTAGCAATCAATTTATCACTTTCTAAAGAAGAGGTATTATTGGCATATCCACCAGCATCATAACCATAATTATCTGATAAGAAATTTGAAAGTTGAGTTAAATCAGCTGCTGTTGCATCTCCTCTATAAGTATCAATATTAAAAGGCTGTGGTGTTTCACGATTTTCTCTTTCATAATTAACAAAGAAAAATAATTTATTTTCAATAATCGGACCGCCTAAACGCAAACCATAAATGTTTGAAGAGAATTCATCTAATTTTTCTCTCTCACCATCATCACCTACTAAATCAACAGGTGTTTTTCCGGCTAAACTTTCATTTCTTAAAAATGTATAAGCAGATCCTGTAAAGGTATTTGTTCCAGATTTTGTAATAGCACTTATGCTACCTCCAGAAAACCCTGATTGTCTAACATCAAATGGAGCAACATTAATTTGAAAAGACTCTATTGCATCTAAAGAAATTGGACTCACACCTGTTTGCCCACCATTAGTACCGTTTGATGCTAGGCCAAATACATCATTATTAACAGCACCATCAATATATATAGCATTATATCGGTTATTCTGGCCAGCAATAGAGATTACATCATCCCCTGTAATTTTAGCTTGTGGTGTAAGCCTTGCAAAATCAGCAATATTTCTAGATATAGATGGCAAAGTATTTACCTGTGTTCTGCTCACCTTTGTTTCTGCACCTGTTTTACCGGAGTCAAAAATGCCATTAGTTTGTGCATTAATAACTACCTCTTCTAACGCGTTTGCGTCTTCAGACATAGATACATTGATACTTTTAGACTCTCCTAAATTAAGGTAAACTTCATTGTTTGTGTACTCTTGGTAACCTACATATGAAATAGAAATCTTATAAGGACCTCCTGTTCTCATATTAGATATTCTAAAGTATCCGTCAAAATCAGTTGCAACTCCATACTTAGTACCAGAAGGAGTGTGAACTGCTACAATATTGGCTCCTGGTAAAGGATCACCATTAGATTCTGTTATTTGCCCATTTATAGATGAAGTTGTTACACCTTGAGCAAAACCGACCGCTGAAAACAGTGTTAAAGCGGTAATGATTAAAAATTGATTAAATTTTTTCATATAAAAACTTAAGTTTATTGGTTTTATTTTACGAAGCAAAATTACGTAATGAACCAGCTGAAACATTAAGTGAATGTTAAGAAAAACACAACCATTAGTTAATTATGAAATTGGCAATTATTATGCTTGCATAGTTAATTTTAAGAAGATCTATTAACAGATTTTAACTATTATTCTTATAAAAAGAAAGCAAATCTTGAGTTGAAGTATCGTGAATTAGATTTGAGTTGTTATTTTCTAACTCTTTTAGTATGGACTTTGCAAGTTGTTTCCCTAATTCAACCCCAAATTGATCATAACTATAGATATTCCAAATAATACCTTGCACAAAAATCTTGTGCTCATACATAGCTATTAATTTTCCGAGGTTTTCTGGTGTTAATTTTTGAATCAACAAAGATGTTGTGGGCTTATTACCTTCAAATATTTTAAATTGAAGCAATTTTTGAATTTCTTCCTCAGAAAGGGATTGCTTTTTTAATTCAGATAAAACCTCATCTTCTGTTTTTCCGTTCATTAACGCTTCGGTCTGCGCAAAGTAATTTGACATCAGTTTATTGTGATGATCTTTATTACCATGAAGCGATTTAACAAAACCGATAAAATCCGTAGGAATTAGTTTTGTGCCTTGATGTATCAACTGAAAAAAGGCATGTTGTGAATTGGTGCCAGGTTCTCCCCAAATTATGGTTCCGGTTTGGTAATTTATCTTGTTACCGTCCCTATCTACACTTTTTCCATTGCTCTCCATAATTCCCTGTTGAAGGTATGTTGCAAACTGATTTAAATATTGTGTGTAAGGAATTATAGCTTCACTTTCAGCCTTAAAAAAATTATTGTACCAAACAGTTAACAAAGCAGCCGTAACGGGAATATTATTTTCAAATTCTGAAGTTCTAAAATGCTCATCCATTTTGTGCGCTCCTGCTAATAAGCTTTCAAAGTTCTTATAACTTACTGCCAAACTTATGGATAAACCAACTGCACTCCATAGTGAAAAACGCCCACCAACCCAATCTTTCATAGGGAAAATATTGGTTTCTGCAATACCAAATTCTTTTACACTTTCAATATTTGTTGATACAGCTACAAAATGTTTAGAAACCGCTTCTTTAGGCTGGGACTTTAAAAACCAGTCTCTGATAGAATTAGCATTAGATAAGGTTTCTTGGGTTGTAAATGTCTTAGAAACAATAACAAAAAGTGTCGTTTCTGGATTTAGATTTTTAACAGTTTCTGCATAATGGTCGCCATCTATATTACTTACAAAATGCGTTGTTAAATGATTTTTGTAGTATTGAAGTGAATCCACAACCATAGCTGGTCCTAAATCAGACCCTCCAATACCAATATTCACTACATCAGTAATTGGCTTACCTGAATAACCTTTATGATTTCCACTTACAACAGATTCAGTGAAGTTTTTTATTTTTTCTTTTACAGTGTGAACTTCAGGAATGACATTTTCTCCATTAACAAAAACCTCAGCTGATTTTGGTGCTCTTAAAGCGGTATGCAATACTGCTCGTCCTTCTGTGGCATTTATAACATCACCTTCAAAATATTTTGAAATAGCATCTTTTAAATTGACTTCATTTGCCAATTCAAAAAGTAAATCCAAAGTTTCTTTTGTAATTCTATTTTTTGAAAAATCAGCGTAAAAATCATCCCATTCAATAGTTAATTCTTTTGCTCTGTTTGCATTAGAATTAAAAAACTCTTTAAGGTGTTTAGACTTTACTTCTTGGAAATGGGATTTTAGTTTTTCCCATGACTTAGTTTTAGTGGGATTGCTTGTTTTCAGTGCCATTATTGTATATCTGCGTTTGGGTCTGGAGTTATTGTAAGTCCTTCTTGCTCAATATCCCTTTCAAAAAAGAAAATGTTATCAAGACGTTGTTTTATTGGTGCAATATAGTCTAGGTATGTTATTTTAAGACTATCTGAAATTGGTTTAGCTTCAGGTAATTTTTGCCTAAAAGGATCTACTTGTTGTCCATTTTTCCAGAAACGATAACACACATGATTACCAGATGAGCTCCCTGTATTTCCTACAAAACCAATGATATCTCCTTGTTTCACAAACTCACCAACCTTAACATTTCTGCGCGACATGTGTAAATATTGTGTTTCATAAGTTACATTGTGCCTAATCTTTACATATTTGCCATTACCTCTACTATAGCTAGATTTTGTTACAGTTCCGTTTGCAGTAGCCATAATTGGAGTGCCGTTTGCCGCAGCAAAATCTGTTCCTCTATGGGCTTTTATTCTGTAACCATAATGTGCAATTCGCCTTTTTAAATTATACCTTGACGATATTCTACTAAACTTAACAGGTGCTTTTAAAAAAGCACGCCTTAAGTTTTTGGCGTTTTCATTAAAATAATCTCTTATGCCTTTAACTGAATCGGTTTCAAATTGAAATGCATATAATGAATCTCCATTGTGCTCAAAATATGCTGCTTTTACATTGTGAACACCAGCATATATGGTATCGTCAATATATTTATCTGTATAAATAACCTTGAATCTATCACCTTTTTGAAGTCGTCTAAAATCTATAGTCCAAGCATAGATTTCATCTGCCATTTTATAGGCTAATCTTTGGCTCAAACCTTTTTCTTCTAGCGTTTGGGAAATGTTATTTTCAATGACTCCTGTAGCAGTTTTCTCAACATAAGTTATTGGTTTTTTACTTTTATAGGCATGAATTGAATCGTTCATGTTTATAACCACATAATCTTCTGCATTAGGTTGATATATAAACGTATTTGGACTTTGAATACTGTCGCTTATTCTAGCTTTTGGGAAAAGCAAAGTATAGGGTTTACCTACTTGAAGTCTTCTGATATCAAAAGTATCACGTGCTTTTTCAGCTATTTGAAAAATCTTTGGGTAGCCAATATGATTACGCTCTAAAATTTCGCCGAAACTATCTCCTTTTTTAATAGTATCTCGCTTAATAATGTATTGCTCTACATCAAAGCCAAATTCTAGTATTTTTTCTTTTTCAACAACTTCTGCAATTTCTTTTTTGATTGCTTCTTTTGCTGAATTATCATTCTTACAGGAATAAATCCCTATTGCAATTACGGTTATTGCTATTAATCGTTTTAACTGCATTAATTAGTTTAATTATAAGTTATTTCCCCAATTTTTTAATTCTTCGTCCGTCCATAAATCTGGAAAGAAAATACGTTTTTGGTATTTGGGATGCATGTATTTTTTCCAGTCACTTCCTCCTGTAGCTTCGCCATCTCCTATACCACTTTCAATATAATGCTTTGCAGCATTATAATGTGCCATTACCCATGTAACGTTTACGGTATAATCGTAATGTCGCATGGCCTTTACCAAACTTTCGTCTTTTTGGTCTTTTAACGGTAGCTCTTTAAAGCGTGTCCATAGGTTTTTGGTATTATACTTTTCCATAAACCTTAAAAACTCGTCTTTATAACGTTTTTCAAAATTAACTAAAAGTGTAGATTTTTTACCTGTTTTATGGTCTTTTCCTGCGGCTTGCCAATATAGATGCTCAAAAGCGTGTGTATATGGTGTGTCGCGGTCAATATCCTTTCTAAATCTATAGTCAATTAGGTTAATTAATTCTGTTGATGCAAATTCTATAAGCCTGTATTGTGCACTTTGAAAACCACTTGCTGGAGTTAAAGTGTACCTAAACTTCATGTATTGTTCTACCTCCATACCTTCTCTCATTATGTTAAAGGAGGTGGTTAACATATCGAAATAACGACTTATTCGCATTATCTTACTTTCAAAATATGTAACATCGATATTTTCTTTTTCTGCTACCTGAGACATTTCCCAAAGTATCATTTTAAAGATAAGTTCGTTGATTTGATGATAGGCGATAAACACCATTTCATCTGGCAACGTAGTGCGCTGAATTTGAAGGTTTAACAGCGCATCGGTTTGTATGTAGTCCCAATAAGTAATCGGCTTGCTGTAAAGCAAGCCGTATAAATGGTCATCAGTATCTTGGTCTATCGCAATGTACTTCTTTTGAAGTTCTTTAACGACATTATCAAATTTATGTAAATCGTGCATATTTTTTTTAATCAAATACTATTTTGAAGGAATGTTTTAAGCCTTTAAATGCTACTAGGTCTGCGCGAAGCGAACCTACTGCTAAATCTGCTTTAATTTTTAACGGTATTTTATTTTTATCTGCGCTTACCCAAAGGGTTAAGCTTTCTTCTTCTTTAAACACACGGCCAGCCATTACATAGGGTCTAAATTTCAGGGTTTTTACTTTAACATCTGAACCGTTCACATCTACTTTAATGGTTTCCTCACCTAGATATTTAAGTTTGAAGCCATAGTTTTCTTCATCAAAAAACATATTGGTTTTTATTTCATCCCCTTTTTTTAGAGATTCTGCATCTATACTGTTTCTTAAATAGTAATACATTGAAACCATATCTTGAACATCTTGTTCGGTTGCAACTGTTTTTACTTGTTTATATTTTTTGTTAAAGACCTCAGCTTTTCTGTTTTTGTGATCAAAATCTATTTCAATGTCTTTAGTATGACCGCCTTCATCTATTTTCCTAATAAATTTATATGGTGCGCCTGTTTCTTTATCGAAATAGCTTTCGTAGCGATCTCTTACTTTAAAAAAGGCATTAGCTAAACCTGTTGTTTTTCCTTTTCCAACCACATGGTATACTGTTTTACCATTTAATTCTTTTTCATCTACTTTTAAAGTAGCTTCACCAGCTTTAAACCAGCCGCTGTAACTCATTCTAAACTCAAACCACTCACCTTCCTTAAAAGCAGACTCTTTTTTTACATCAGAGGATTGAAATCCTACCAACAATACTATTATGGTAAATATATGTTTCATAACTAATTAGGCTGTAAAAGTAATTAATGTAACTTATTTATTGTGTTACAATTGTCTTAAATACAATTACTATTCCAAATGTAGCAAAACATTGAAATACAATCCAAAAACCTTGGCTGATATTATTAATTTTTCGGTTAATGCTCACATTTTCAAGTTTTCACGATGAGCTAATATAATTAACCAAATAAATATAACAATTATGGAAAAACACAAATTTTGTTTATGTCTTCTTTTAATTACAACAGCTTTAAATCTATCTGCGCAAGACTTTAACCTTTCTGCTGTTGGAGGCTATCTTAATCTCGATATTAATTTTAAAGTTAATGGGGAAGAATTTGATTTGGGAAACAAGAGTAGTGGTTTTTATATAGGCGCACTAACTAATATTACTCTTACCGAAAAAATTGATTTACAACCAGAATTATTGTTTGGGGCTATTGAAGACAACAATTCGCTTTACCTAGGTGCTTTAGGGAAGTACAATGTCTCAGATGAGTTTAGCTTACTACTTGGGCCTGCGTTTAACTACTTGCTTGAGGATATAGTTGATGACTACAGCAAACTAGGAATATTTGCCGTAATTGGACCAAGCTATGATATTACTGACAAATTCTTTGCACAAGCAAAGTACAGTTTTCAATTAAATAATTTCTATACAGGTGATAGTGATATTACCTCTAGAGCCAATTTTTTATTGGTTGGCGTAGGATATAAAATCTTGTAGATTTTAGAGTTGGTTTTTTTATTAGCGCGTTTAACATTTAGGGTTGTTAAACGCGCTTTTCTTTTAGAGTGTTCCTCTTTTTTCTTGTTCTCTTTCTATAGATTCAAATAACGCTTTGAAATTACCAGCTCCAAAACCTCGTGCTCCCATACGTTGAATGATTTCAAAAAACAAAGTTGGCCTGTCTTCTACAGGTTTTGTGAAAATTTGAAGCAAGTAGCCTTCTTCATCTGCATCTATCATTATCCCTAAACCCTTTAAGGTTTCAATATCTTCTATTAGCTCATGGCTAAACTCATCTAATCTACCTGGAACAGCTCTGTAGTATTCTTCTGGAGGAGTTGATAGAAACTCTACACCTCTTGATTTTAATTTAGCAACGGTTGAAATGATATCATCTGTTGCAACTGCAATATGTTGTACACCAGAACCTTCGTAGAAATCTAAGTATTCTTCTATTTGCGAGCGTTTTTTGCCTTCAGCTGGCTCGTTAATCGGGAATTTTATTCTGCCATTTCCATTACTCATCACTTTACTCATTAATGCAGAGTATTCGGTATGGATTTGCTTGTCATCAAAAGACAAAAAGTTAACAAAACCCATTACATCTTCATACCATTTTACCCAAGTATTCATTTCTCCCCAACCTACATTACCCACCATGTGGTCTATGTATTTTAAGCCTGTTGGTTCAGGATTGTAATCGCTTTTCCATGCTTTAAAACCTGGCATAAATTTACCTTTATAGTTTTTGCGCTCAACAAACATGTGCACGGTTTCTCCATAAGTGTAAATTCCTGCTCTTACGACTTCACCAAATTCGTCTTTTTCCACAACAGGTTCCATAAAAGACTTTGCACCACGTTTTGTTGTTTCTTCATAAGATTTGCGAGCATCATCTACCCAAAGTGCCACCACTTTTACACCGTCTCCATGTTTAACGATGTGTTTATTGATTTCTGATTTACTGTTTAGAGGAGTTGTAAGTACCAACCTAATTTTATCCTGTTTCAACACATAGCTTACTGAATCTTTTGAACCGGTTTCTAAACCTCTATAAGCATAAGATTGAAACCCAAAAGCTGTTTTATAAAAATGAGCAGCTTGCTTAGCATTGCCAACATAAAATTCAACATAATCCGTACCTAAAAGTGGAAGAAAATCTTGTGCTCCTTCAAATATTTTTTCTAGTCCGTAATCGACATTTTTTATTTCTTTTGCCATAATATTAAAAATTTATAAATCTCTTATTTTCAAAAAACAAAATCCAAAATGGTTTTAGTTTTCCTGTTTAATTTAATTCCAAACTATCAATGTTAGTGGAATCTATTGTTTCTTCTATTATATAATCTTCTTCTTCCCAATCGTTAATGGTATCATTTTCCCATTGATACTCTTCGTAGTTGGTGTCTTCATATTCAAAATCTCCATCTCTAATACCTTCTAAAACTGCTGTGGACATTAATGTACCATATAGTATAAAGATTATGAGGACAACACCAACAATAATTCCGTTAAAAACTATAGCGATAATATTGATGATTTTTGCTGTATTTACATTGTTGTAACTATGTGGCGGAAACGCATCAGGATTACTTTTATATTCCCTTATACTTTTATCAGCCAACACCAATCCTATAATTGCCAGAACTAATGTTATAACGGCCGGAATACCATAACAACAGCATCCCGTTATACCCAAAACTAATGAGATGATTCCCAATATTAACGATACTGGATCTGCAGGTAATTTATTTTGATTCATGAAATAATGGTATGTTTTCAGTTAATTAGTTTGTTGATATAATCAATTATTCCAGCCAAGATTTATAGTAACTACCATCAGCAATTTTTAATGCTTCCTCAGTAACTTTTAAGGGTTTGAATGTATCTACCATCACAGCTAATTCATCTGTTTTAACCTTACCAATACTGCGCTCCATTGCTCCTGGATGTGGACCGTGAGGAATACCTGCTGGATGCAGTGAAATATGACCTGCATCTATATCATTTCTACTCATAAAATCCCCATCTACGTAATACAATACTTCATCACTATCAATATTACTGTGATTATAAGGAGCTGGCACACTTAATGGATGATAATCGTATAATCGTGGCACAAAACTACAAACTACAAAAGCATCGGTTTCAAAGGTTTGATGTACTGGTGGTGGCTGGTGGATTCTTCCTGTTATAGGTTCAAAATCATGAATTGAAAATGCATAAGGATAATTGTAACCATCGTAACCCACTACATCAAAAGGATGTGAAGCATAGACCATATCAAAAATTTCGTCTTGTTTTTTAATTTTAATTAGAAACTCACCAGATTCGTTATTGGTTTCTAATTCTTGTGGTTGGCGTAAATCGCGCTCACAAAATGGTGAATGTTCTAGCAGTTGCCCAAACCAATTGCGGTAGCGTTTTGGCGTGTAAATTGGTCGTCTAGATTCTACTATAAACAGTCTGTTGTCTTCGGTATCAAAATCGAGTTTATAAATTATACCTCTAGGAACAACCAAATAGTCTCCGTATTTAAAATCTAAATTTCCTAGGTGAGTTCTAAGTTTTCCTGTTCCTTTATGTATAAAAATTAACTCATCCGCATCCGTATTTTTATAAAAGTAATCCTTAGTGGAACTTTTTGGCGCTGCTAAAATAATACTGCAGTCGCTATTGGTCAGAACTGTTTTTCTACTATCTAAATAGTCATTTTCTGGTTTTACTTGAAAGCCTTTAAAACGGTAAGATTGCATATTGTTTTCTTTTGCAATCTTTGGTGCAACGCTGTATTGTCTTTTAATTTCTTTAACCTGCGTTGGTCGTTGCTCGTGATAACTGTTGGTTGACATACCATCAAAACCAATGGTACCAAATAGCTGCTCGTAGTAGAAATCACCATTTGGTTTTTTGAACTGTGTGTGGCGTTTTGGTGGAATCTTTCCTAATTTATGATAAAATGGCATTTTGTTGAAATGTTTAAAGGTTGATTTGTTTATACGTTTATCTGTATAAAACTAACTTCTTTTTAAAGGTACAAAAAATGCAGGTTTATTCTGGGTTTCTCTTCATGAGAAAGTGTAAGTGAAGTTTTATGTTGGGCCAGAATTGAATCATTATTACACAAAGTTGGGGATTTTTAACTTAAAACCAAAACCCAAGATTAAAAAACCAATAATCCTCTCCTGTTTCTGGCGAGTAGGTATATTTTGCTTCTAAAGGTCCTAAAAAGGTTTCTAAAGAATAGCCCAAGGCATAGCCACTAAAATCTGGTGAAGAAAAAAACTGACCTGTTTCAAAAAGCCCATCGTCTATGTTGGCATAATTTGCCGCCAGCATTATATGATGCTTATTGAAAATCTCATAATCTAAAGTAAAAGTTGCTTTCACAAAACTATCTCCCGTAAGTTCTAAATAATCGTAACCATAAAACGAGTAAAAGTTATTTATAAAATTTGCACCATAACCTCCAATTCCAAACCCTAAGGTATTGGTAGATTTATCACCAATTTTAAAACCTCCATTACCTTCTGTTTTAAGTGTCAATTTATCACTAAAACTAAATGCATGGCCAATGTCTGCTTTTGCTATTGAGAATTCATCAAAACTTTTATTAAAACCTGAAGCATTAAAATAAAGATGAAAAGTGCCATTAAAGTAAAATCCGCTTTTAGGAAAATAAGGATCTGTATAATCATCAAACTTTAGATTTCCGAAAAAACTAAAATAATCCGTGTTCTCAAAAGTAAATTCGTCTTCTTGATTTTCATTTATCAAAGTTTCAGAAGTTATTTTTAAATGTTTATGCTCTACACCTGCTCGTAACGCAAAGTCTTGTCTAAAAATAGTTTGTAAATAAGCTTGGTTTGTAAAATCTGAAATTTGTGCGTCAATTTTGTTTAAGTCTGATATAAGTGGTGAATCTTGTTCTAGTGCCAACTGTGGGTTTACATTTTTATTGAATTGGTTAAAACGCGACTTTAAACCAATACTAATATAATACCCTTTATCAATAAAATAATTAAAATTATATCTTGAATTATCTCCAAGAATCAAGTCTAAAGACGCAATGTCATTATCAAAAAGTAAGCGTTTTTTTGTAAGGTTTGCAAGCAATGCACTTTTATATAAATCGTCATAATGTATGCCTAGTCTCAAAAAAGTTGTTGTTTCTGCCTCCCTAATTTCTCCTCTTAAATTATAAGTGAATTTTTCTTCTGTTTGCTCTAAACAATACCTAAAGGTGTCAAAATTATTTGTGGCTATAAGATTATTGATACCTTTTCTGAAACTCTCAAAACTAATTTTATTTTCACCTTTAAGTTTTAACTTTCCTATAAGATAAGACCTCGTATATCTATCCTTACCATCTATCCAAACAGAGTTGATTTTTATGCTATCTATTGGTTTTAGCATTGGACGTTCGAAATCCGAGGTTTGACTGGACTTAATTTTTGAAAGTTCAGAAATATTTCTTCGTGCAGCTGCTTCACCATTCGCAATAATGTCACCGCCTTCATTAAAAGATACTACTGAAAAATTGGTGATGTCTGGTTTTATATAAACATCCGTAAGTGCTGCTTTGTTTTTCATTGCATTGATGGTGCGGAAATTATTGATTTGTAATAAAATTTCGGGAGCAGACTTCAAAGCTTCACGATCTTTTAAAGCATCTTGTACATCTACACCAATAATGATATCCATTCCTTTTGCCCTCAATTCTTCTACTGGAAAATTATTGGTCACACCACCATCAATTAAAATTTTATCTTCAAAAACAACTGGTTGAAATAAAGAGGGTAATGCACCACTTGCCGATACGGCTTGGGCTAAATTTCCATGCTCCATTATTATAGGCTCACCTGTTTCAATATTTGTAGCAACGCAAAAAAATGGAGTTGGCAACTTAGTAAAGTCATTGATATCATTAACCGGAAGCATTAATTGATATAATAGATTATAAACATTCTGACCTCGTGATAAAGCTGAAGGGAGATTTACCTTAAACCCATCAAAGGGAAGACTTATTGCGTATTTTTCAGCATTCTCTCGTTCATAAAACGACTTTGTGGCTCTCGGAAATCTATCATTTATCAATACATCAAAATCTTGACTCTTAAACATTTCTTCCAATTGCTTGCCAGAGTATCCTGTAGCATAGAGCGAGCCAATAATTGCTCCCATACTGGTACCTGAAATATAATCGATTTTTATGCCCAAGCTATCAATAACCTTTAATACTCCTATATGTGCAAAACCTTTGGCTCCACCTCCACTTAAAACCAATCCTACTTTAGGATCTGACTTAGAGTTTGAAACGCTTTCTTGTGCATTTAAAGGAAAAAGCACAATGAAAAGCAATATTGTAATAAGGTTGTTTACTTTCATATTAAATCCTGTAGGTTTTTAAGAACCATACAGCAACAGTTTTTTATATTTCTTCTTTATGGTAATAATTATATACTTTGTTTGCACGTGATACTCCAACAACAGCCTCTAATTCATCTAACTTGGCATTGGCAATACGTTTTACGGACTTAAATTGTTTCATTAAATCTATAATTGTTTGCTCTCCAACTCCTTTAATATTTTCCAGTTCTGTCTTTAAAGCACCTTTACTTCTTCGGTTTCTATGATGCTCAATCCCGAAACGGTGCGCTTCATTTCTTAACTGCTGGATAATTTTTAGTGTTTCACTTTTTTTGTCTAAATATAAAGGAATTGGATCATCTGGATAGAATAATTCTTCTAAACGTTTTGCAATACCGATAATCGCAATTTTTCCTCGTAAACCTAAAATTTCTAAACTTTTTAAAGCAGAAGATAATTGACCTTTTCCTCCATCTATAATTATTAATTGTGGTAAGGGTTGGTCTTCATCCAATAACCTTTTATAACGTCTGTAAACCACTTCTTCCATTGATGCAAAATCATCTGGACCCTCTACAGTTTTTATATTAAAATGTCTGTAATCTTTTTTACTGGGTTTGCCGTTCTTAAACACTACACAGGCTGCAACCGGATTTGTTCCTTGTATGTTGGAATTATCAAAGCATTCAATATGTCGTGGCTCTTCTGTTAACCGTAAATCCGCTTTCATTTGTGCCATTATTCGGTTGGCATGGCGATCTGGATCTACTAATTTTACTTGCTTCAGTTTATCCATTCGGTAGTACTTAGCATTTCGTTCAGATAAATCTAAAATGCTTTTTTTATCTCCGAGTTTAGGGATCGTTACCTTTATTTCATCTCCCAAATTCACTTTAAATGGAACATAAATTTCCTTTGAATTTGAATTGAAGCGTTGCCTGATTTCTATAATTGCCAACTCTAATAATTCTTCATCGGTTTCTTGGAGTTTCTTTTTCAATTCCAAGGTATGAGACCTAATGATTGACCCATAACTTAATTGCAAAAAATTGACATAAGCGTACGTTTCATCACTTACAATTGAAAACACATCTACATTACTAATCTTAGGGTTCACAATGGTTGACTTGGCTTGATAATTTTCAAGTATTTCTAGCTTTTCTTTTATTTTTTGAGCATCTTCAAACTGCATATTTTCAGCGTAGCGTTTCATTTGCATTCTAAATTGCTGTAGAGAATCTTTAAAGTTTCCTTTTAAAATTTCGCGAATTGCAGTTATTTTTTCGTAATATTCTTCTTCTGTTTCCAAGCCTTCACACGGTCCTTTACAGTTTCCTAAATGATACTCTAAACAAACTTTGTATTTACCAGCTTCTATTTTTTCTTCAGCTAAATCGTAATTACACGTTCGTAATTGATACAATCCTTTTATTAAACCCAAAAGTGTTTTTACGGTTTTCATGCTTGTGTATGGTCCAAAATACTCAGAGCCATCCTTAATTATCCGTCGGGTAGGAAAAATTCTTGGAAAACGTTCTTTCTTTATACAAATCCAAGGGTAGGATTTATCGTCCTTTAGCAATACATTGTACTTGGGCTTGTATTTTTTTATAAGATTATTTTCCAGCAACAACGCATCGTTCTCAGTTTCTACAACAATGTGTTTTACGGAAACAATGTTCTTAACTAAAACCCGAGTTTTACCATAATCGTGATGCTTTGTGAAATAACTGCTTACTCGCTTTTTTATATCTTTTGCTTTTCCGACATATATTAAATTCTCATCCGTATCAAAATATTGGTACACACCAGGTTGGTGAGGAAGCGTTTTTATCTGTATGTCTAAGGTAGTTTCTGGCATCTATTCAAAGGTAAGAATATATCGTAAATCTGTAATGGCACACTAAACTTTATGCTTACCTTTCATCTCTTTTTTAAATAAAAATTTATGAGTAAAAAAATTTTGGGACGTATTGACCGTGTTGATTTTCCGAGTTTGAATCTATTTGAAATCGACGTAAAAATTGATACTGGTGCATATACATCTGCAATACACTGTTCGAAAATTATAGAAGAAAACAATACACTTCGCTGTACCTTTGAAAGTAAAGGTCACCCTAATTTTAAAAGTGAAGATATTATATTTGAAAACTACACTTACACGGATGTAAAAAGTAGCAACGGCCACAAGGAAAATCGTTATAAAATAAAAACAGACGTTGTATTCTTTGGTAAAACATACAAGATTAACTTAACTTTAAGCACAAGAGCAGACATGAGGTTTCCTGTACTTATTGGAAGACAATTTTTAAAAAAGAAATTCATTGTCGATGTAGACTTAGAAAAACAGTCATTTAACACTAAAAACAAATAATGAACATTGTAATACTTTCGCGCAATCCGCATTTATATTCAACTCAACGTCTTGTTGAAGAGGCTGAAAAACGAAATCATGAGGTAGAGATAATTGACCCTCTAAAATGCGAAATAATAATAGAAAAAGAAAAGCCAACTATCTATTACAGAGATCGTTATTTAGATTACGTTGATGCAATTATACCAAGAATTGGCGCATCTGTTACATTTTATGGATGTGCTGTTGTTAGACAGTTTGAAGAAATGGGAGTATTTACCATTGCCTCATCTGATGCCATAATACGTTCTCGCGACAAGTTGAGAAGTCTGCAACGTTTGAGCAAAGCAGGAATAGGGATGCCCAAAACTGTTTTTACCAATTACTCTAGAGACGTTGAGGAAGTAATTAAATCTGTCGGAGGCACACCTGTAATCATTAAGCTACTAGAAGGAACCCAAGGTCTTGGAGTGGTTTTGGCTGAAACCAAAAATGCAGCTGAATCTGTATTGGAAGCTTTTAATGGATTACAAGCTAGAGTTATAGTACAAGAATATATTAAAGAAGCCAAAGGCGCTGACTTAAGAGCATTAGTTGTAGATGGCCAAGTAGTTGGTGCAATGAAACGACAAGGTAAAGAGGGTGAATTTAGATCTAACTTACATCGTGGTGGCTCTGCGAATATCATTAAATTAGATACAGACGAATTAAAATTAGCAATGAATGCTGCCAAAGCATTAAAACTACCTGTTTGTGGTGTAGACATGCTACAATCTGCACGCGGACCTTTATTATTGGAGGTAAATTCTACACCTGGACTTGAAGGTATTGAAAACGCCACCAGCAAAAATATTGCGCGTGCTATTATCACCTTTATTGAACGAAATAGAACGTAAAATGAGTGATAAAAAAGTTTTGGAAATTTTAGGTGAATCCATTCCGCTTGGTAAAAGTGCAACGGTAAATTTTGAAGTTGCCAAACTCCACACCCAAAACTCAATACAAGTTCCTATAATAATTGAACGTTCTAAGAAACCTGGCCCAACTGTTTTAATGACTGCTGGTATTCATGGTGATGAAGTTAATGGTGTTGAAATTGTTCGGCAGATTATTGCCAAAGGAATCAATAAGCCCAGGAAAGGAACTATTATTTGTTTGCCAGTTATTAATGTTTTTGGCTTTATCCATATGGATCGAGAATTTCCGGATGGTAGAGACCTCAACCGTGTTTTTCCTGGTATCCAAGGCGGATCGTTAGCTAGTAGAGTAGCATTTAAACTAGTGACCGAAGTTTTACCACACGCAGATTTGGTTTTGGATTTCCACACAGGTGGATCTGGGCGTTTTAATTCAGCTCAAATTCGAATTGTACAAAATGACAATGCATTAAAAGAACTTGCAGAATTATTTGGAGCTCCATTTATTTACTATTCACAAAACCTTAAAAAATCCTTTAGAAATACTTGTCACAAACTGAAAATCCCAATTCTTTTATTTGAAGGAGGAAAATCATTTCATATTGACAATACAATAACAAATACTGGTGTTAACGGCACAAAGCGAATCCTAAGTCATTTAGGCATGCTTAGCTCTAAATTTAAGGTTTCCCAACCTAAAAAACCTTGCATCTATGTTTCAGAAAGTAAGTGGATACGCGCTAAATTTTCTGGTATGTTTAAGTCAACGGTATTAATAAATTCTGAAGTAAAAAAAGGAGACATCCTTGGAAATATAACCGATCCATATGGTAGTTTTAACCATTTTGTAAAAGCTCCAAATGATGGATATATTTTTAATGTGAATGAATCTCCTATTATCTATCAAGGAGATGCTATTTTCCATATTTCTACTAAGATTGAAGAATAATGCCAAAGCACGATCTACGAATAAAATACAAAAAGCTTAGACAAAGTTTATCTTTTGAAAAAATAGAAGACTACAGTTTATCCATTTCCAACCAACTCTTAAAATTGGAGATTTGGGAGAAATCGCTCTACCATATTTTTTTAAATATTGAAGAGCAAAAAGAAATAAACACAGATTATATTTTAAATATTCTATCTGGAAAAGATAAAAATATAGTCGTTTCTAAAAGTAATTTTGAAGATTACTCAATGACGCACTATTTACTTACTGACAACACAAAAATCCAAAAAAATAATTATAATATTCCAGAACCTGTTGATGGTATTGAGATTACTCCAGAACAAATAGAAGTCGTTTTTATTCCCTTATTAGCATTCGATTTAAAAGGAAACCGAATTGGTTACGGCAAAGGTTTTTACGATCGCTTTTTAGCTAATTGTAAACCTGAAACCATTAAAATTGGCTTGTCCTTTTTTGATGAAGAAACTGATATTTTTGAAGTTTCAACAAATGATATTAGATTGGATTATTGTGTGACTCCAAATCGAGTGTTTCAGTTTTAGGGTATTCCTTAAAAGCTTTCTTATTAAACACAATTAAAATTCCAATACCTGTACTAATAGCAACGTCTGCCACATTAAACACCGGATCGAAAAAAGAAAAATAGCTCCCTCCAAAAAACGGCAACCATTCTGGCAAAACACCACTATAAATAGGAAAGTGCAACATATCTACCACCTTACCATGAAAAACACCTGCATAACCACCTTCTTCTGGCAAAAACTGTGCAATTTCAAATGCACTATCACTAAATAACACACCGTAAAACACAGAATCAATGATATTTCCCAAAGCACCAGCAAAAATAATGGCTATGGCAAAAACGAGAATTTTAGGTCTCTTCTGTTTGGCAACATTTACCAACCAATAAGCAATGCCTGTAACAGCTACAATTCTGAATAAAGTTAAAATGAGCTTCGCTGATCTATCTGAAATAAACGAAAATACATCACTCAGTTTTGTGCCCCAAGCCATACCATCGTTTTCTACAAAGGCTATTTTAAACCACGAAAAAACAGCTAAATCCTCATTGAGTACAAAGTTGGTTTTAATATAGATTTTACTAATTTGATCTATCAGTAAAATGACAACAATGAGAAGTATTGCTTTTTTTAGGGACATAATTAAAATTTGCTCAAAAGTAAGTGATTAATGTTGGTTTATAACTGTTATGTCTCCGTTAATGGACTGTAGTTTCCAATAGGAATCTATAGCCATAAATTTATCAATTTCAACCTTACCATTATTAGAATTTGCCTTCACCTCGGCGTTTTTGGTTTTAACATAAATGTAACCAACCAATGTGTTAACGGTTGCATTATTTACAAACCCAGTAATTTCTGCATGGCCTTGTAATAACTCAACAGAAAGCATGTTAAAATTTCCATTTAATTTTACAGAACCAATATCACTTAAAATATTTAGGTTAAGACCTTCAGGAATTTCTATGTGTAATGTTGCAGCCACAAGCTTATGCGCATTCCGCTTGTCATCCGGTTTAGTTGTAAACGGCAATCTTTTGAGACTAAGATTTAAAGAATCGTTCTGCTGTTTTGTGACCAATTGAAACTGGTCTTGGTATTCCCCATCAAGTTTTGAATAGATGAAAATTTGATCTTTTTTTGAGGTCGAAACCAAAATATTAAAAATCTGATTTCCGTTAATGGCAATGGTTTGAATGTTTTCAGCAAAGAGCTGCTTTTCAAGTTTGTTTTGGGCTGATAATATAAATGCCAAAAAAGAAAATACAAAAACTAAAAAAGCCCTGAATTTTATAAAACAGGGCTGAGTATTTTTTTTGTTGTTCAAAATGAAATCTCAATTTATGAGATTCCTGCTTTTTGCAGGAATATATATTACTTCTGCATGTTTTTGGCTTCGATACTTAGTGTAGCATGAGGCACTAATTTTAATCGCTCTTTAGCAATTAATTTTCCCGTTACACGACAGACACCATAGGTTTTGTTTTCAATACGGATAATTGCATTTTTTAAATCACGAATGAATTTTTCTTGTCTAATGGCCAAAGCAGAATTCGCTTCTTTGCTCATGGTCTCACTACCTTCTTCAAAAGCTTTGAAGGTTGGTGACGTATCGTCTGTACCGTTATTATGATCATTCATGTAAGCACTTTTAATTAATTCTAAATCGTGCTCAGCTTTGTCAATCTTATCTTGGATCAACGTTTTGAATTCTTCTAAATCTTTATCAGAGTATCTGTTTTTTGTATCTGTTGCCATAATTTTTTTAATGTTTTTGAATAAACAATTTGGTGCTTACATCGTCAAATGCAATTTCTATTCCATCGTTTACTTTATCAATAATTTTTAACGTTTCGGTTAATGTTTCAGATTTAATATATGCTTCATTTAAAGATACAGCTTCAACAATTTGCTCATCTTTTTGAATTTGTACATCAATTCTGTCTGTAACTTCAAATCCTGAATCTTTTCGTAAATTTTGAATACGATTTACAAGCTCACGAGCAATCCCTTCATTACGCAATTCTTCAGTTATAGTTACATCTAGAGCTACTGTTAACGAACCTTGACTCGCAACAAGCCACCCTTCAATATCTTGGGACGTAATCTCTACATCTTCCAATCCTAAAGTAACATTTTTTCCGTTAATTTCAACATCTAAACTACTGTTTTGCTCAATTTTTTTGATATCATCTGAATCTAAGGCATTTATAGCATTAGCAATCAGTTTCATATCTTTTCCAAACCTTGGTCCAAGTACCTTAAAATTAGGTTTAATCTGCTTTACCAATATGTCTGAAGCGTCTTCCAGCAATTCTACTTGCTTTATATTTACTTCATGTTTTATTAAATCGGCAACCGCATTAATTTCATTCTTTTGTTGCTCATTATCAACCGGAATCATAATCTTTTGCAACGGCTGGCGCACTTTAATTTTCTCCTTAGCTCTCAACGATAAAACCAGAGATGAAATTGTTTGGGCATTTTCCATTTTACGCTCCAAAACTTTATCTATAGCATTTTCATCTACTTTAGGAAACTCTGCTAAATGTACACTTTCAAAAGCTTCTTTTTGAGATATTGCATTTAGATCTAAATACAAACGATCCATAAAAAATGGTGCTATTGGTGCTCCTAGTTTAGCGATTGTTACCATACAGGTATAAAGTGTTTGGTAAGCAGAAATTTTATCGGTTTGATAATCGCCTTTCCAAAAACGCCTTCTACTTAAGCGCACATACCAATTACTTAAATAATCTTGTGTGAAATCTGAAATTACACGTGCAGCTTTTGTTGGCTCATATTCTTCATAGAATTTATCAACTTTTCCTATTAACGTATTTAATTCAGACAGAATCCAACGGTCTATTTCTGGACGTTCGTTTAATGGAATATCAGCCTCCTCATACTTAAATCCATCAATATTGGTATAAAGTGTAAAAAATGAATAGGTATTATATAATGTGCCGAAGAATTTTCGGCTTACCTCAGCAATTCCTTCTATATCAAACTTTAAGTTGTCCCATGGATTGGCATTACTTATCATATACCAACGCGTGGCATCTGCTCCGTATTTTGAAAGTGTTTCAAAAGGATCTGTAGCATTACCTAAACGCTTAGACATCTTTTGACCGTTTTTATCTAAAACCAAACCATTAGAAACTACATTCTTGTAGGCTACATCATCAAAAATCATAGTTGCAATAGCATGAAGCGTATAAAACCATCCTCTAGTTTGATCTACACCTTCAGCAATAAAGTCTGCTTTTCTCCAAGTCTCATCTACCTTTTCTTTATTTTCAAATGGGTAATGCCACTGGGCATAAGGCATAGAACCAGAATCGAACCACACATCAATCAAGTCGCTTTCGCGTTTCATAGGTTTGCCTGAAGCTGAAACTAACGTAATATTGTCTACTACATTTTTATGAAGATCTACCATTTCATAATTTTCATCAGACATATTACCAACTTCAAAACCTTGGAAAATATCTTCTTTCATTAAGCCTGCTTCAACCGCCTTTTTCATTTCAGATTTTAATTCTGAAATAGAACCAATACAGATTTGTTCTTTTCCGTCTTCAGTCCTCCAAATTGGTAAAGGAATTCCCCAAAAACGTGAACGCGACAAATTCCAATCGTTTGCATTGGCTAACCAGTTTCCAAAACGTCCTTCACCTGTTGATTTTGGTTTCCAATTAATATTAGTATTTAACTCATGCATTCTTCCTTTTACATCTGTAATTTTTATAAACCACGAGTCTAATGGATAGTATAAAATTGGTTTGTCCGTTCTCCAGCAGTTTGGGTAACTGTGCTTATATTTTTCAACCTTAAAGGCTCTGTTTTCTGTTTTTAATTTTATGGCAAGTTCTACATCAACAGATTTCTCGGGTGCTTCGCCATCGCTATAATACTCGTTTTTTACGTATTTACCAGCGAACTCTCCCATTTCTGGCCTAAACTTCCCTTGTAAATTTACTAGCGGCACTAAATTGCCGTTTTTGTCTTTTACTAAAAGTGGTGGTATTTCTGGTGAGGCTTGTTTAGCTACCAAAGCATCGTCTGCTCCAAAAGTTGGCGCAGTGTGTACAATACCTGTACCATCTTCAATCGTTACGAAATCCCCAGAAATGACTCTGAATGCATTTTCAGGATTATCGTTTGGCAAGGCGTATGGTAATAATTGCTCGTAAGTTATTCCTACTAAATCTTTACCTAGAAATTCTTTAACAATGTAAAAAGGAATCTTTTTATCTCCTTCTTTGTATTCAATTAATCCCGGTTTGGTTTCAACCTGTTTGTATTTACCATCAAATTGTTTAGCTACTAAATTTTTAGCTAAAACAACGTTCATTGGTTTAAACGTGTATTGGTTGTAAGTTTCAACTAAAACATATTCAATTTTAGGACCAACCGTCAATGCTGTGTTACTTGGTAATGTCCAAGGTGTTGTTGTCCATGCCAAAAAATAAATATCTCCTTCATTCTGAAGAAAATCTGGCAAAGATTCTGGTTTTGCTTTAAATTGGGCAACTACCGTTGTGTCGGTTACATCTTGGTAAGTGCCAGGTTGGTTTAGCTCATGAGAACTTAAACCAGTTCCTGCTTTTGGTGAATAAGGCTGAATCGTATAGCCTTTGTAAATTAAGTCTTTGTCATAAATCTGTTTGAGCAACCACCAAACGGTTTCCATGTATTTTGACTTGTAGGTAATGTACGGTTTGTCCATATCTACCCAATAGCCCATTTTTTTGGTAAGGTCATTCCAAACATCAGTATAGCGCATTACGGCTTTTTTACACGCTTCGTTGTAGTCTTCAACCGTAATTTTTGTCCCTATATCCTCTTTGGTTATTCCCAGTTCTTTTTCAACACCAAGCTCAATTGGTAAACCGTGTGTATCCCAACCTGCTTTTCGTTTTACCTGAAAGCCTTTCATGGTTTTATAACGTGGAAAAATATCCTTGATGGCACGTGCCAATACGTGATGCACACCTGGCAATCCGTTGGCTGAAGGAGGCCCTTCAAAAAACACATAAGGTGGTTTTCCTTCTCTGGTTGTTACACTTTTATCGAAGATATTATTCGCTTCCCAATAGCTGCTAATTTCATCAGCAACTTTTGACAAGTTAAGTCCTTTATATTCAGAAAATTTTGTACTCATTACATCCATAGTCTTATCGAGTCGCGAAATTAAGAATTTATGATTAAAGGATTAATTATTAGTGTAAAAAAAGCTACTCAAAATAATTTGAATAGCCTTTTTAAAATATTAACCAGATGATAGTTATTAATTTATTTATTCAATAATTACTTTTTTGGTGAAAGTATTTGTATTGTTTGATAATTGAACTAAATAAACTCCACGCTCTAAGGTTTCTGTACCAAAACTAAATTGTTGTGTGTTAGCTTCAATACTATAGGTTGAAATTGATCTCCCTTGAATATCGTATAGTGTTAATTGAGTTTCGAAATTTATGTGTCCTTTAACAATAACCTGTTTCAGACTATTGTTATTATAAATTTGAATATGATCTAATTTAGATTCATTAATAGAAAGTACACTAGTTTCAAACCTTAAATAGAAACGGCCTGTTCCATTTAATTCTATATTTGGCTGAAACGTATAATTTGAATTGTTTAATAATGTAAATGTATTTGTGGTTACATCTTGCAAATAAATATCAAAAGGAAGGTTTGTTGCATTTAAACTAATGGTCAGTTGCTCTCCTGGTGCTGCATTTAATCCTAGTGGTATTATTGTATTATTTGTAATATCATTAAAATTGATTGCTTGTATTGCCATATCATTTCCTTGATTGTCTTCAACCAATTCCGAATATATAGCAAAATCATTTGATACTTCACCAAAATGACCTGCATCGTAGCCAACATCTAAACCTCTACTTGCATTGTTGGTAACATATAAATCTGTATAAAATTCCTTAGAATCAGAATTTAACTTTATTACAGCATGGCTTATGGTATTTTCGGTTCTTCCTGCTATAAAATCATCAGAAGAGTTATTAGTTCTCATTGCTCTTGTAAAGACTATATTTCCATTAGATTCTGATGACACAAAGAAACCTTGGCCAGGCACAATGGTAGCATCAGGATTGTATAGTGCGTAAGCCATATTCCAAATTTGCCAATTGCTACCGTCAGAGTCATCTGCATCATAACCATACACACCTGCTGTTTGGGTTTCAAACTGATCCATGTTAGCTGATAAAAAATCTGACAACTTTATATAAGAAGTGTATGGGTTCCCTATAAGATTCCATTGTTGAAATATTGAACCTGAATTGGCAACAGGAATATTAAGGTTATTAGTTGTAACCGTACCCGTAAATGTAAACGGTTGGTTGTTTGTTGAGGCAGTTCTATAACCTTTTCCTGCAACAAGATTTGCTGTTTCTGTAGATGAATAAGTTAAGTAATCTCCCGAAGACTTATCAAAAGGACCAAAAAGATATAGCGTTTCTTCTGGGTTAGTAACAATATTATCATTTACTGAAATAAAGTCCACGAAGCTTTCACCAGTAGTAGGTGGAGCTATTAAGTCATTATCATTTGAATTGGAGTTTACAAAACGATGATATTTTAAATTACCTAAAACGTTACCTTCTACCAATAAACTAGCAAATTCATTTGAATCTGAGTTTAATATAAACTCTCCATTATTTACAATATTACCGTTAACGGATATGGCATTAGCTTTATTTACGTTAATTGTTGCACCAGATTCAACTCTCACGTTATTCACATTGATATTTGAAACTACATTATACGTACCGTCAAAAACAAAAATATCATCAGCGGAAGTTAAGGCACTCGGTGCATTTGGCGACCAAACATTACCACTGTACAATAAGCCACTAAAGATATTAACGGTATAATCTTCTACTTCAGAAGATTGATTGTCTTCAACTATTGTTCCACATGATCCAGAAGGAGTCCAATATTGCCTAGAAGCTATTCTCATTCTTGTTTTACCTGCTAATGCACCAGTAGGTATAGTAAATGAATTGGTTCTGGGACTATTAGAAGTAGTACCTCCCTCATCGTTCCAAACTTTTTCTCCTGAATCTTCAAAATCACCATCTTGATTAAAATCAATCCATGCTGCAACACCAGAACTATTATAATTGGTTTCTACGGTAAGTGTATAGTTTGTAATACCGTCACTCCTTAATAAAACAGGAGTGATTGATGTGAAATCCGTATAAGCCCTATTATTATCTGAATCGTTATTTATTACCGTGGCTCCTTCACCACTTAGAGTTATATTACTAATTCGTCCAACTGTAACTCCCTGAGAGGCACAATACGTGATATTGGTTGTAGCAAAATTCACCAATGAGCTATAAGCAGATTGAGAACTGCCACAATCAGAATTTATTTGTAATTCATAATTGGTAGATAAATTTAAGCCCGTAAGCGTTATTGTATTTGTAAATGATGCCTCAGAAACCCATGAAATGTTTCCTTGTTCTCTATACCTTACGTTATAGGTAACACTTTCTAAATTATCCCAGCTAACCTCTGCCGTGGTAGCACTTGGTGTAACATCAATATTGGTTGGTACGGGTAACGCATTAACCGTTACATTTTGTGTGGTTGTATCAGTGTTTGTTCCATCATCAAAAGTCCATGTAATAGTGCCAGATTCTCCTGATGCATAGGTGACAGGATCTGAAGTTGTTGCAGTAATTTCGCTACAGGCATTACTTATAAGCGTTGGTGCTTCAACAGTAATCCCACAATTACTTACTACATCATCTAAAGCTGGTGCAGTAAATGGTGAGGGTGATGCATTTGGCTGAACTGTTACCGTTGCTGTACATCTACTCTCATTACCATCATTATCGGTCACTACTAAAGTCACTTCTGTTGAATTTCCTATATCTAAACAGCTAAACGTATCATTACTTATTTCTAAGGATGCTAAGCCTGCTGAGCCTCCAGTAGAATTGTTATCAATATCAGCCGCAACAATTGTTCCCGTACCGTCAGGATCTAAAGTTACTGTAATATCTTGACAAATAGCTACTGGCGGATTACTTACTTGAGGGCCAACATATTCAATTTTTACAATTAAACCAGGATTGGAAATCGAAACTCCACCGCCTGAAGATGGTCCTGAGGTTCCTCCAGAATTATCTGTTACTGCGTAAATTGTTAAACCATCTGGTGAGATGGCTATATCTCTATATCTATCATTAGAAGAATGAAATTCCTCATAAGCATCACCTACTACATCATCTCCATTTGGTGTTAATTTTGCTCTGTAAATTGTTCCTCTTTTTAAAGTTGGAACTAACAAAGATCTTCCCCATCCTGGAATATTTCCGGTTTCGTGAATATCTATGCTAGAAGGTGCCACAGTAGGCCAGCTTAAATAACCGCCTGGTGGATCTGTAGCTGCTGTACTTCCATACGTTCCTATTGGTTCTTGAAAATTTAAAGGTAAGTCGTTTGCTGTTGGGTAAGATTCATATTCAGTAGCTGTTTCTGCACCAGAAGGACAGTTGTGGTCACTAAAATCCCCTGCGTTACAGGAGCCTTCTAAAGAAGACCAATTGCAATAGTTATATGATAAATTATCGTAATAACCTGCAATTTGTGGCCAACCATAATTTTTTCCATGAGTTACTATATTAATTTCATCATCTACTTTAGCTCCATGCTCTGAGTTGTACAATACTCCATTATTAGAGAAAACAATACCTTGGGCATTTCTGTGGCCATAAGAATATACGTGACTTTTAACCCCATTTAATGTTGGGTTATCAGAAGGAATGCTACCATCTGTATTAATTCTCAATGTTTTTCCTGGATAATTATCATAGTCTGTCGGAGATAATGGCAAGACCTGAGAGAGTATAGGGTTACAAGAATAAGTAAATTGATTTGCGCCTTGATCTCCTATGGTATAGTACAACTTTTGATCTGGTCCAAAAGTCATTCTCCCAGAATTATGGTCTTCACTACCTGGAAGTCCTTCTAATAAAGTTCCGTTGGCATTTAATGATGTATCTTCTATCAATGAATTTGTATCATTGTCGTAGATTAGTCTGGCAATTCTCAGTTTTAAACCACCACCATCATTATAAGTATAAGCAACAAATACATAATTATTGGTAGTGGTTGTAATATCTGCGTACAAAGCCGGATGAATTGCCATACCCATCAACCCTCCTTGTTTAGAATATGTGATTTTAGCAGAAAGATTAATCATTGTTTCTGGAGAAGTCGTAAATGCATTTGGGTCTACTCTTACTATTTTTTCTCCAGCCCTTTCTGTTAGCCATAAAAAATTATCTGGCCCATATGTGATCTCCCAAGGAAAATCTAGAGCTTCATCAGATGTTATCTTAGTTGTATTCCAATCTGATCCCGCTGTTACAGCAGAAAGACTGGGTGTCATTGGCGTTTGTGAAACTGCCGAGTATGTGCACATTACTATTAATACGAGTAGAATTTTTTTCATTTACTAACGGGTTTAAAAAGCTGGGTATTAATTTACTATAATTTTTTTAGTAAGGCTACTATTATTCCCTGTGCTCAATTTAATAATATAGGTACCTGCACTTAAATTTTTAACTTCGTATTCATTATAGCTTCCCTCATAAGCACTAGTGGTGTAAACCGACTGACCCACAACATTATATAATTCTATATTTTTTATTTTTTCATTTTTTGGGTTAAGGATTACTATTGTATTTCTATTAAATGCATAATAAAATTTAAGACTTGTAATTGTTTCTTCTATTTGAGACAATGTCTGTGATTGATCTTGAAAAACCACTTCTAACCTATTATTAAATTCACCTTCTTCCGAAGAAAATTCAAAAGGTTGGTCATTTCTTAAATCAAAGTATTCGCCTGTTAAATTATCTTTTATGTAAATTTCTTGATCTTCGGTAATGTTTTCGGTTTCTGTTAATTTTAGGGTGTAGTTGTAATTACCTGAGGTTTTTAATACCAATGGCACAACTTTATCTTCGGTAATGTCACTGTAAGCCTGAATCGTCATTAACTCATTTTCAAAAGCTAGGTTTAGATCATCACTGTATCCTTCACCATTTTTTGCTTCGTAACCATAATCAAAATCATCTGATGTACTTTCACTAAAACCAAGTAGCAATTCTCTTCGGGTAGATGGACCATTGACTGAATTAAATTCTAGACGCATTCTCTTCATTAAACTTTCCTCGGATGTTGAGCTGTCTCTACTACTTGTTTTTTGAGAGTTGTTTGCACTTCTAAAGAAAACTGATCCATTATCATAAGTTCCGTTTGCCTCTGTTTCTTTAACAAAGACACGTTGGCTGTTTTGAAAAACAATATTTCCGCTAGCAACGATTTCTGTTACGAATCCCTGTCCAACAGGTAAATATCTTGTAGGTATTTTAGTACCATCTTGATTGCCATTTGTTTCTCCTTCAATTCCAACAAATTGGTACGCTCTTACAGAACCTGTTTTATTTACTTGAGCATAGCCTCCATTATATTCACTTAAATTATGGGATGCTCCACTCCATTGCTGCCATAAATGTATTGTTCCTTCTATGATATTTTCATTATCGTCTATAAACTTGTGCAAATCAATTGCTGATGCATAAGGGTTTCCTAATAAATAATCTGTTTTTGAAACCGCTGGCACAGATCCATCTCCGCCTGTGTCTGTAACATTTACTATTATTGTACCGTTGTTTGGCTTTCCTTCAAATAAATATTGTTGATGTGCTTCTGGAACACCTGTTCCTTTTTGTGTATATCCAACTCCTGGTTGGATAGGCGTGCTTGGGCTTAAGGATTCATAATCATAATAAGTTACTCCATTTTTATAAGTATATAGCCAGTAAGTACTTATTTTACCCGTTTCTCCATATCCATTGGTGAACTCAAAATTATTAGCCTCATCCTTTTTTAGCATGTTTAAGCTATAGGATGAATTATTACTATTATTACTTGTGGTATTATTATCTGTGAAAGAGGTAGCACCCAACCCACCTATTGGTGATGCCCAATAGTTATACCAATATTTACTAGAAGTTCCTTCTTGCCTTCTTAATATTTTTCCGGTGGAAGATGTTACTAAATCACTATTCTCATCTTGAATTAACTGAGAGTCATCTTTTAAGTCTAACGTTCCGTTTAATTCTAAATACCATTTATTGAAAACTGCATTATCATTATTAACAGTAAGTTTTTTACCTGAACCTATGTGAAGCCCTAAATTAATAAGGGATTTATCTATTGTTATATTATTATTTATTTTAATAATAGACCAAGCTTTAGTATTATCAAGATTATCTATATCCCATACATCACCATGCAACCAGGTGGACTCATCTGCCCAATTTCCATCTTGTTTTGTTATATATGGTAAAGGTGCTGTTTGATAATAAATGTTTTTAATGTTATAAAGTTTTGCTCCTGTTACCTCATCTGTGAGCACAGTGACCTTGTCATCTATAACATCATCCTTATAAGTATCCATTTTGAAATACCTTATTAAGTTTCCACCAATAGCATTTAACGAAACAGCTTTAGGTATAATTTTCCCTTGATTAAAACTTACGGCTTCATTTAATTCTTGATATACAATTTTCTGTAGTTCTTCGGTAGATAGATTTGTATTGAACACCCTCACTTCATCTATTTCTCCTTTAAAATAATTTTGAGAACCAGTGTTATAAGGTTTTCTCCCTATTCTATATTTTAAATTTTCGGGTGTACTGTGTATGCTCCCAGAATTTGTGTTTCCTGACGCTACCTCTTTACCATTTATATAGATTTTCAATCTGTTTTCAGAGGCAGAACCATTATAAACAGCAGTAATGTGAGCCCATTCATTTGAGTTTAATGTAGCTGTTGTCGTTAAGGATGTACCTCCATTCATATAAACTTTTATACGCTTGTTTGACAGGACAGATATCCAAAAATTTGATTGTCCGGCAACAGCTCCTTCAGAATTAAAAGTTGGATCTAATTTTACCCAAGCCATTTGAGTTACTTGTGATAAACCCTGTACTACATTAGATAAATCTTCGACATAATCATTCCGTCCATCAAAATACAAACTGTAGGAATCGTTAAGATCTCTCGGTGAGCCAAAATAATTATTATTGGTATCAAACCCATCCAACAGACCATCGTTGTCAGAATCTTCATTCCCGTCTATAATACCATCGTTATTTGTGTCTAGACCAGCATAAATAGTTGTATCAATATCGCTGCCATTAGATATGTCATTTGCTGCATCATTGCTATCTATATCTAAATAGTCTGGAATAGCGTCTCCGTCTGTATCTATAGGATTGGGATAGCTAAAGGTACCATGGTCTGTAGTAAGTTCTGTGTCAGAATCTGAATCATTATCATCCATAAGTGATAGTATCCCATCACCATCTGGATCATCTGTTTTATCATTTGTAGAAGTATCTTGATAATCTGAGCCATTTCCTAAGCCATTACCATTGACATCTATATCTCCAAAACCGTCATATTCAACATTATCAAATATACCATCATTATCACTATCTAAATCTAAATAATCTGGTGTCCCATCATTATCTGAGTCTCTTGGTATTACATTTTCATAAGAATCATGCACTCCGTTACCGTTTGCATCTGTCCATGGGTTTGTAGAATCGTTGTTTACCGTGGCATCATAGTTGTCATCTATTAATCCTAACTCTACTACATTTGGTATTCCATCATTATCATTATCTAAATCTATAGAATCTGCAACACCATCGTTATCTAAATCACATAACGTTTGTTTTACATAAATGTCATCAATTGCTAAGTCATTTCCTAAGCCACCTAAATTTGCATTGCTTAATTCTACGGTAAATTGACTATAGCTTGATGAAAAACTTGCAGACACCTCTACCCAATCACCTGCTGGGCTGGTTGCGCTTATTAGTCCGGATGTGGCAGAAGCTATCTCTACACCGTTTGGATCATATATCTTAATTATGACTTCTGGTTTTTCTCTAGAAGCCAACTCTGTAGTATCAATATCATCTCTATCAATATTAATCGCATAAAACCCAAACTCTATGGGTACATTAGGAGTGGCACCCGTTACAGATTGACTATAAAAAACTCCTGTCTCTTCCGTTGCGTTAAATATTGCCATCCTACCATTGGTATCTCCTGGTGTATGGTCCTCACCTGCATACCAATAATCTTCTGCCCAAGCTGATATATCTACATTTATATCTTCAGTAATATCATTATCATTAGTTATGGTATAATGAACTGTATAATCGCCATCGTTAACACTCTCTGGATTGTATGTTGCAGGACATGTACCCGTACCGTCTTCAAAACAATAAGATGTTGTTGCATCTGAGTAATTTCCATTAATTTGAATTCTATTTAAACCCGCTCCAAAAGTTTCATTTAAAAAAACTAAATCTGTGGTTGAAGCGTACGGATAGGATGCACATGATAAAGATTCTTCTATGTCTTTAATCCCATCATTATCATCATCCTCATCTATATTGTCTGGTACTCCATCACCATCAGTATCTGGAAATGTTTGAGCTCCCTCTCCTTCTATTTTAAATGTAAATGGATTTTCATCTGGGTCATCTGATAAAACTGAAATATTACTAGAGAAAGAACCTGTGAAGGATGGATCAAAAGAAACAGAAAAGGTGGTAGAAGCCCCTGGTGGCAAAACTGTATTGCTTGGCTGGCTTACAATTGTAAATGCAGTAGAACCAGATAAGGAAACATAAGGGGATGTTAAACCTAAATTTGATGAGCCGCTATTCTCAATTACAAAACTTCTAGTGAGTGCACCAGAGTTTATATCATATATACCAAAATTTGTAAAGTTGTCTATAGATGTTGTAGTTGTACCAGATGTTATTTCATTGTTATCACCTAGAACCACTATATTCTGTAAATCTCCTGAATTCTCTCCAATACTTACTGTGTAATCCTCAAACTCTTCTGGCTGAGAAGTTTGCCCACAGGCATTAGAAGAATACCAATACCTTCTTGTTCCGATACGCATAACGGTTGTTCCGTCTAAGGCTGATGCTGGAATAGTGATTGTGCCTGGATTAAAAGTGTTATCGGAAGAAGACAAAGATGAATCTTCTCCATTATCTAAGGGCACCACATTATAGGTATCCCATAATCTTTCTGCTCCACTGAAAACTCCATTCTGATCTAAATCTACATAGACAGCCCATCCAGACCTATTTTCTGAAGCCATAGTTTGTGATACCGAAAGCTCTACACTATAAGTATTTTCTTTATGAAAATCCACTATAGGGCTTACATCTAAATAAAAACCATACCCACCATCATTTCCCGATGCGTTATCCAAAGTTACTGTTTCTCCTACAACTTTAACATTCGATATATAGTGCGTTCCATTGGAATTACTTGTTGGTACACATGCACCTAAATCAACCTCAACATTTACCGTTGCCATATTGCAATCTCCATCTACATCACAAATATTGTATGTAAAGCTATCTGTACCCAAAAATTCAGAATTGGGTACATACTCAAATATGCCATCTGAAACTTCTGTAATAGATCCATTTGTTGGCAGAGTATTTAAAGCGTAATCATCTCCATCTCCTCCATCTGTACCGATACTGTCATTAGAAGAAACATCTATTTGGTTAGGAGCACCTCCTGTACTATTTTTAAGTACGGTCATTTCATCATTAGAGGCTGTAGGTCCTGATGCTTGCACCATATTTACCCTATAATCTTCTACTTCACCTGCACGATAATTAAAGTTACATGATGTAAAATTTGTATCAGAACCATCAATAAAACCAACCCTAATTACTGATAATGCTGCATCTACTGAACCTGATACAGGGATAGTAATAGGTACTTCAACTACTTTATTTCCACCAATATTATTAGTGTCTCGAAAAGTAAACAAAAAACGTTCTTCATTATCCTCAAAATCATCATCAGAATTTTCGTTCTTATTAATCCATATTGCTACAGTATTTGTTTCAGTATTCCACCCATTTAGCGTTACACTTACTACACCATTAATAGTCTCACCTAAAGTGATATCTGTAAACGATGTAGAATTGTAATAGGTATAACCACCTGTTAATTCTGAACTAGAGTTGTTAAGATTTCCTATCGAGACGTTAGAGATATAATAGGTGTTATAGGAACCGATGTTTATCGGTGTACAGAAAACTGGTTCATTTTCTGATGGATTTGAACTATTTTCAGAAGCAATAGCAATACTATAATCTTCAATTTCGCCTGCATCATACCCATAATTACATGGTGTAAAGTCTGTATTAGTACCTGTTTTGTATCCTACTCGCATTCTTGCATTTCCAGCTTGTGCTGTACTTGGTATTGGGATGCTAACAGGGACATTTACGATTTTATTTCCCCCTGAATTGTTTGTATCCTGAAAAGTAAACAAAAAACGTTCTCCATTATCCTCTAAATCATCATCAGAATTTTCGTTAAAATTTATCCAAACAACCACTGTGTTTATATTTGTATTCCAGCCATTTACTGTAACACTTACCATACCATTTAGTGCTTCACCTGCAACAGCACCAGTAAATAAAACCGAGTCATAAAACGTATAACTTCCTGTTGCACCAGAGCTAGAGTTACTAACATCACCAAAAGAGACATTAGATATGTAATTAGTGTTATATGTTCCTATATTAGAAGGCGGACAATATTGTGCACTTGCCTTAAATGAAACTAAAATAAAGATTGTTAGAAATAATATTCTAAAAGTGTTTTTGTTTTTCATGACTAAGCAAGATTAAGTTTAGCTTTGCTTAATATTAAAGCAGAACCAGGTTGGGTTTTTAATTGATTGGCTTGAGAACATATGGCTTTGATCCTTAAAAAGAAGACGGTTGAGGGTAGCGTTTCACACATAAATTAATATAGTTTAATATATGTACTTCAATCAAATTTTAAGTCAAATGGATCTTTACAACAGAGGGAAGTTGCTTAACATATGGCAAAACTTATTAAGCGGTTTTACCATAATCAAGGCAATAGTAGTGATTTGCAACAAAACATGCAAGAAAAAAAGAATTTTTATTCGTTAAAGTGTTTAATTAATTCGACGAAACGCATATTTTTAGATTGTCAAACCTATAATTATACTTATTTTTTATTAATTAATTTACAGTTAGTTAAACAACAAAATTAACTAAATCCTCTACTTTAGAAATCAACTGAATTTTTATGGCAGTATTTTTTAGGGCTATCTTATTATACTTAGAAACAAAAATAGTTGAGAAACCTAATTTTTCTGCTTCCAAAATACGTTGTTCTACGCGTTGTACTGGTCTAATTTCACCAGATAGACCTACCTCTGCAGCAAAACAATAATCACTTTGCAAAGCTACATCTTCATTAGAGGATAAAATTGAAGCTACTACTGCCAAATCTATAGCAGGATCATCTACTGTTATTCCGCCTGTAATATTCAAAAAAACATCTTTTGCTCCCAGTCTAAAACCTGCTCTTTTTTCTAAAACAGCTAAGAGCATATTTAAACGCTTAGCATTAAACCCAGTAGCTGAACGTTGTGGTGTACCATAAACAGCTGTGCTAACAAGTGCTTGCACTTCAATCATCAATGGTCTTAAACCTTCTAAAGTTGCTGCAACTGCATTACCAGATAATTCTCCGTCTTTTTCTGAAATTAAAATTTCGGAGGGGTTGGAGACTTCTCGCAATCCGGAGCCTTGCATTTCATAAATGCCCAGCTCATTGGTGGAGCCAAATCGGTTTTTGTTAGCTCTTAAAATTCTGAATACATGGTTACGATCTCCTTCAAACTGTAAAACCGTATCTACCATATGTTCCAAAATTTTTGGTCCAGCAATATGACCGTCTTTTGTGATATGACCAATCAATAAAACAGGTGTAGATGTTTCCTTGGCAAATTTTATGAATTCAGTGGTACATTCTTTTATTTGTGAAATACTACCTGCTGAAGACTCAATATAATCACTGTGCAAAGTTTGAATGGAGTCAATAACCACAATATCTGGCTCTAGCTCTTCAATTTGCTTAAAGATATTCTGAGTTTTGGTTTCGGTTAGAATATAGCAATTACTACTGCTTGAATTGATACGCTCTGCACGCATCTTAATCTGTTTCTGACTTTCTTCGCCTGAAACATAAAGCGTTTTATATTGTAGTTTCAACGCAATTTGAAGCAAAAGTGTACTCTTGCCAATACCTGGTTCACCACCCAAAAGTGTTAATGAGCCATGTACCATTCCGCCACCCAAAACCCGATTCAACTCAGCATCTTGCATGTTAAGTCGCGCCTCTTTCGACGTATCAATTTCATTAATTTTTAACGGTTTTGATACTCTTTTTTTATTTGAAGTCGGAGTTTTCCAATCGCTCTTTTCAGGATTTTGAATCACCTCTTCCGTTATGGTATTCCATGCTTTACATGAGCTGCATTGTCCTTGCCATTTAGAATATTGACTACCACAATTCTGACAAAAAAACGTTGTTTTTACTTTAGCCATACTTATTTTTCCAATAAACGGGAACCTTATAATTTATATAATAGCTAAAATATATTAATTCAAAAAAAGGTGCAATCATTTTCAATCTATTTCCATAAAACAATTAGACAAGTGCAACATTAAGTTTTATTGCCTAAAGTTTTGGTTAACAACTTTGATGTATATAGTATAATACATTGACTGACGCAACAAGCAGTTATAAAGTATCAATTCAACTTAAAAACATTAACAGACCAAGCATCTTTTAAAAAAAAATTACTGCAAACAGATTCAACTAGTTTCCTTATTTAGTTATTAAATACAAAATTGATTGTAACTAATAGATTTAATACTTAATCGCAGGTGTAGCCTACCATCGGATGATTTTAGAATATCTTTAAAGCTGTCTCTTATACACATCTGACGCTGCCGACG
>OJDK01000113.1_pt1 | contig 56154 bp, 43 predicted proteins | sample 1592791 | NCBI WGS metagenome assembly OJDK01 (sample SAMN05416878, study PRJEB24817) | seawater metagenome | isolation source: Sea water | place: Canada:Atlantic | collected 2013-11
CACGTAAGGAGTCGTCGGCAGCGTCAGATGTGTATAAGAGACAGATCCTACTCTCAGCAAACAAACAAGGTGGATTTTAAAAAGGTTGACGCCTTAATTGTGTTTAACCAATTTGAAGTTGATAGCACTGTTTATAATTCTTACGAAATAAAATTTGATATACTTCGCTCTACAGATTCTATCTTTTTAGATGCCGTTAACATGAAGTTTAAGCAAGTTGCATTAAATGGCGAAAGCGTGGACTATAGAAACAATGGGAAAAAGCTTATAATATATGATGACTTTGAAGCTAATAAAAGTTACAATTTGAGTTTTATCTTTTTCAGTGCTCCTAAAAAAGCCATGTACTTTGTTGGTTGGGAAAATGAAGCGCGTAATCAAATTTGGACACAAGGGCAAGGGAAGTCTACAAGCAACTGGTTGCCTAGTTTAGATGACACTAATGATAAAATTGAGTTTGATTTAAAGTTTACTGCTCCCAAGGGTTATGAGGTTATCTCTAATGGTGAATTGATTTCTAAGTCTGATATTCAAGGAGGAAACTTATGGGAGTATAACATGAAAAAACCAATGTCTAGTTATTTGGTTGCGGTTGTAGTGGGTAAGTATGATAAGAAAACCGAAATCTCTGTAAGTGGAGTGCCGCTTGAGTATTATTACTATCCGAAGGACTCTTTAAAAGTAGAGCCAACTTATCGCTACAGTAAGCGTATGTTCGATTTTTTAGAAAATGAAATTGGTTTTTCCTATCCTTGGCAAAACTACAAGCAAGTACCTGTACATGATTTTCTTTACGCTGGAATGGAAAACACAAGTTTAACGATCTTTTCCGACGCTTTTGTGGTTGATTCTACAGGTTACAATGATAAAAGCTATGTTAATGTTAATGCGCATGAGTTAGCGCACCAGTGGTTTGGGGATTTAGTAACGGCAAAATCTGGAGAGCACCATTGGTTACAAGAAGGGTTTGCAACGTATTATGCACTTTTGGCAGAGCGAGATGTTTATGGTGATGACTATTTTTATTTCAAACTGTTTGAATCTGCTTTAAGTTTAGGTAAGCAAGACATTGCAGGTGACGGTACGTCACTTTTAAATCCAAAATCCAGCAGTTTAACCTTTTACCAAAGAGGCGCATGGGTTTTGCATGCATTACAAAGTAAGGTGGGTGACGAAATATTTAAACTGGCTGTAAAAAATTATCTTGAGTCTTATAAATTTAGTAACGTTGAAACATCCGATTTCATTTCAGAAGTTGAGCGTTTACAGGGCAAAACCTTAAATAATTTTATTGATCTTTGGATTAAAAAAAAGGAATTTCCTGTAGACAATGCGTTTAACCTATTGAAACAGCAGTCTAGTTATGTAAATGAGTACTTAAAGGTAGATTGTCAGGCAAAATCTTCTAAATGTGCAGATTATCTTAAGTATTATGCTTCAGATGACGCCAAGGTTAAAATTATTTCCCAAGTTCCTGAATTGGTCACAAAAGAAACGTTTAATAGTAGTTTAAAAGTACGCCAAGCGATATCAAAATATGTAAGGCAGATTCCTAAAAATTTGAAGGAAGAGTATGAGTCACTTTTAGATGATAAATCTTATATTACAATTGAAAACGCATTGTATAATCTGTGGAATAGCTTTTCTGAAGATCGCTCTAAATATCTTTTTAAAACGAGAAACATAGAGGGATTCAATGATAAGAATGTTAGGTTGCTGTGGATTGTTTTAAATCTCAACACTCCTTTTTACGACGCAGATAATAAACAAGGATTGTATAATGAACTGGTAAACTATACTAGTGAGAAGTATAATGCTGATTTGAGGATTAATGCGTTTCAGTATTTAAATATGATTTCATCTTGCAATGAGGTGTGTAAATCTAATTTAGAGAATGCAAAATCCCATCATAACTGGAGATTGGTTAAGTTTGCAAAAGATATGTCCCAAAACCTACAACAAAAACAAAATTAATGCGAGCATTGGTAATTTCTGGTGGTGGAAGTAAAGGAGCCTTTGCTGGCGGAGTAGCACAATATTTAATAGAGCGAAAAAAACATGACTATGATATGTTCTTAGGAACATCTACAGGCAGTCTTTTGGTGCCGCATCTAGCGGTTAATGAAATTGGTAAGCTCTACGATATTTTTACTAATGTACAGCAACAAGATATTTTTAGTATAAGTCCCTTTGTGCAGCGCAAAAAAGGAGATAGGGAGTATGTTACTATTGATTTTGTCAACTCTTTATGGCAATTTATAAGACGTAAAAGAACTTTTGGTGAAAGTAAAGCCTTGAGACGTAACATAAAGAAAAATGTAACTTATGAAGAATACCAACGCATTAGAAAAGAAAAACATGATGTTGTTGTAACGGTTTCAAACTTATCCTTAAACCGAGTAGAATACAAGTCTATTCAAGAATGTTCTTATGAAGAATTCTGTAACTGGATTTGGATTTCATGTAATTACATTCCATTTATGTCTTTAGCAACAGTTGATGGTTACGAATATGCAGATGGTGGCTTGGGTAGTGTTATTCCCATAAGGGAGGCTATTCAACGTGGTGCTACAGAGGTTGATGCTATAGTTTTGGAGGCAGAATCTCTCGGTAAACAAAAAGTATTGGGAAAAAATCCCTTTTCACTGATGATAAGTCTTTTTGGCCATTTATTGGATCAGGTTGAAAGAAATGATATAATCATAGGAAAACTAGCTGCCAGAAATAAAAATGTAAAATTAAATCTGTATTACACACCTACAAGTTTAACTGAAAATTCATTAATATTTAGCAAAAGACTCATGGAGAAATGGTGGAAAGAAGGGTATGAGTATGCCGAAAAGCGGCATGAAGATTAAATTTTTTTACCACAATTCACCAACTTCCTTTTTTATATAAGATAAAGCAGCGCTACTTGGTGACTGCTTATCCATTAACTCAGTTAAAATAACTTCCTGAAGTTTGTTTGCAGAGTTGGTTTTTTCGTTCATGTTAGATCTTCTAATCAATTGTATTGTGGCATTCTTTGCAGTACTAATTATGGACCAACATTCATCCGAAACATAAATTTGTTGTGAGAGATTGTGTTCAAATTCTTGCTCAATGTTAGCTACAAGTAAAGCTTCGTAATCATTTTTATCTGAAGAAGTTGGCTTAACTCTCACCAATAGTTTTGAAGGAGCAATACGTTCTAAAAAAAGCGCCATACGCTCATACGCTTGTAAGCGTAAAGGGAGCGATTCTTTTTGCATATCTTTATGCAATAAAAACTGTCGTCTGCCTTGTTCGTTTTCTATATGTTGCTTAAAAAAATAATAAGCAATAACAGCCACCAATAAAGCTGGTAGCAAACTTAATATTCCATCAAGTATTTGATCTGTATTCATTTATTAATTGTTTAAAGTGCTTGTTTTTTCAGCATTTTCGCTTTCTAATTCTACTTCTTTGTCACCTAAATATCTACAATCTTTCAGTGCTTGCATTGAGGTAAATGGTACTGGAGTTTTGTTATAGAGATATGTTTTACTGAGTTCCTTAGAGAGATTGTGGTCGTCAACATTCACTTCAATATCATCCATTGTATATTGGCATGGATGCTCATATCCCGAAGCATGTGTAATTTCAATAAGTTCTTTTCTAAACGTTTTAAAATATTGCGCTAATCGCTCGGATTTTAGCGGTACATTGATTCCGTTTTGTAACCATTTGCTTTGTGTTGCAACACCACTAGGACAGCGGTTGGTGTGGCATATCTGTGCTTGTATGCAACCAATACTCATCATGGCTTCGCGAGCAACATTGATACAGTCAACACCCATCGCAAATGCCATCGCAGCTTTTGCCGGAAAGCCTAATTTACCACTGCCAATAAAAACAATGCGTTCTGTAAGATCTTTTTTCTTAAATAAACCATATAAATCGCCAAATCCATAAACCCACGGTAAGGATACGTGATCTGCAAAACTTGGAGGAGCAGCTCCTGTGCCACCTTCACCACCATCTACCGTTATAAAGTCTGGACCTTTACCTGTCTCTAACATAATATCCGCCAACTTTTCCCACTGATCAAGCTTACCAATAGCAGCTTTAATACCAACTGGTAAGCCTGTTTTTTCGGCTATTGCTTCAATAAAATCTACCATTTCAGAAACGTTGGAAAAAGCAGAGTGATTAGGAGGAGAAAGTACATCTTTACCCATTTCAACATGTCTTATTCCGGCAATTTCCTCGGTTATTTTAGCAGCAGGGAGAACACCTCCTTTTCCTGGTTTGGCTCCTTGTGAAAGTTTTATTTCTATAGCTTTTATAAACGGGTTTTCCTCTACTAACTTTACAATTTTTGACATGGAAAATTCTCCATTCTTATCTCTAACCCCAAAATAGCCTGTGCCGAAATGGAAGACAACATCACCTCCGTTCTTATGGTAGGTAGACAAGCCACCCTCACCAGTATTGTGATAAGCACCAGCTAATTTCACACCTTTATTTAAAGATTCTACCGCTTTAGCCGATAAAGACCCAAAGCTCATAGCAGAAACATTTATAACAGAAGCAGGTCGGTATGGCTTACGTCTATTATTAAATTCTCCCATAACCTTTGCACAGGGCAGAAACGTTTTATCGGTAATATTAGGGTGATTTTCATCTGGCTTAAAAGACATCATGGCATTGTTCACAAAGATGTGTTGATGTGCATAAATGTCTCTGTCTGTACCAAAGCCTTCATAATTGTTTTCGTGTTTTGCAGAAGCATAAATCCAGCCACGTTCAATACGGTTAAACGGTAACTCCTCTCTATTATTTGCTACTAAATATTGTCTTAATTCTGGGCCGATGCTTTCTAGCCAATAACGAAAATGTCCTACAATTGGAAAATTGTGACTTATAGTATGTTTGCGCTGAATGATATCTCGCAAAGCAATTATTAAGAGTGCTGTTAGCAGCCAAGCCCACCACGGAATACTAGCTAAAAAGTCTAAAACAGAGTCCATAATATAATTTGAAGGTAAAGATATTTAAAATTTATTGTTCCAAAAGTAATGAAAGTATATCTTTATGGGATGAAGCCTAAACTAAAAAAAACTGGAATAATCCTACTAATTCTAATAGTAGTTGTGATAGTAATTACCATAATATCTAACTTAGTCATAAAGAATAAAATAGAAAATGCATTAGCCGATTTGCCAGATTCTATAAAAGTAACCTATACTGATATTGAAGTAAGTATTTGGAGCGGTAGTGTAAATTTAAATTCACCAAAAATTAGTGTAAAAGGAGAAACAACAAATAAAAATATAATACAAGTAGATTTAAAGAGTTTAGAGGTTAAGGATTTAGGGTATTGGGATTATTTAATGAATGATGAGATATCCATTGATGCTATTATAGTCAATGAAATGGTGGCAAAGTACCAATACAATCCAAAGGTTGAAAAGGAAAGCTATAACTCTAATACTGTTGAAAATCTAAAAAAATCAATCAACGTTAAAAACATAAAAATTAATAATTCCAATATTTTGGTTTCTGATTTTAAAACAGATTCAACTTTGTTGAGTATTCCGACCTGGAGTTTTGAGTTAAGTGGTTTTAATATCAATTCTAAAGTGAAGAGTAAAGAAATGCCATTCGCATATAAATCATTCAATTTAAACGGTAAAGATTTAAAATGGGCAATGAATGAGTACGAAAATATTTTTGCCAATAGTATTGAAGTTACTGAAAACAACATTCATATCAACACCTTTGAACTGAAAACTAAATACGGAAAAAGAGAGTTATCTTCAATTTTAGAAGTTGAACGAGATCATTTTGATGTAGAAATCATGGATTTAAAATTAAACGCAATGGATTTTGGGTTTAAAGCTGAAAAGCAATTTTATTTTAATTCAGACACAATGATTTTAAACCAGCCTATCGCTGAAATTTACAGAGACAAACTGGTTGCGGATGACACAACCTCAAAACCACTTTATGGAAAAATGCTAAGAGAGCTCAACTTTGATTTAAGTATTAAGAAAGTTGAAATTAATAATGGCAAACTCACGTATTCCGAAAAAGTAAAAGCAGAGAGACAAGCAGGAACCTTAGTGTTTGATGATTTTAATGCCACACTAAAAAATTTAGGGAATACATACGGTAATGAGAACTTAACCATTGATGTTACTTCAAATTTCATGGAACATTCACCTTTAAAAGTTGATTGGTCATTTAATGTGGAAGATGAATCAGATCGATTTGTTTTTAAAGCAGATCTCGATTTGTTTGAAGCTGAATATATCAATCAGTTTACAAAGCCTAACCTTAATGCAGATATGAGTGGTGAGTTGCTACAAACCTATTTTACAATAGGAGGAAATCCAGAAACATCCCGAATTGATTTAAAAGTTAAATACGACAATTTTAAAGTTAACGTGTTGCAGGATGATGGAAAAGAGAAAAACAGCTTTCTCTCTGTACTTGTAAATCTTTTTGTATCAAAAGATAGCGATGATGAAAAAAACAACTTTAGGTACGGACAAGCAGAAGGAGTTGAGCGTGACGATACTAAATCTGTGTTCAATTTTGTTTGGTTAAGCATCAAGCAAGGTTTATTGTCTGCAATGACGGGAGATGGTGAAAAAGAAAATTAATTAATCCAACAATTTGGAAGGAATCAGTGAAAGCAATTACTGCCGGAAAACATAATTTTTTCTGAATTTAATTTGAATTTTTAGTAGCCTAATACTTCATAAATTTGTTTATAATTTATAGAGTTTCTATTCGGAAAAACATGAGACTATGCTTATTTTCACAGTTTGAAAATTTCGAACTTTGGAAAAGTATCTCAGTCAATTAAATAGCGCACAATTAGAACCAACCATTCAGAAAGATGGCCCAATGATAATCATTGCTGGCGCAGGTTCTGGTAAAACGCGTGTACTTACATATCGTATTGCTTATTTAATGAGTAAAGGCGTTGATGCATTTAATATTTTAGCGTTGACATTTACAAATAAGGCTGCCAAGGAAATGAAGGGCAGAATTGCTGATATTGTTGGTGATGGTGAAGCAAAAAATCTTTGGATGGGAACATTTCACTCCGTGTTTGCAAAGATTTTACGTTTTGAAGGGCACCATCTTGGTTTTCCTAGCAATTTTACAATTTACGATACCCAAGATTCTCAAAAGCTTTTAGGTTCTATTATAAAAGAAATGAACCTTGATAAAGACATTTACAAAACCAAACAGGTTTATAGCAGAATTTCATCTTATAAAAACAGTTTAATTACGGTTAAAGCCTATTTCAATAACCCTGAATTAATGGAGGCTGACGCAGCAGCAAGGCGACCAAAAATGGGAGAGATTTATGCTGAATATGTGGAGCGCTGTTTTAAAGCAGGTGCTATGGATTTTGATGATCTATTATTGAGAACCAATGAGTTGCTCACACGTTTTCCAAGCGTTTTAGCGCAGTATCAAGATAGATTTCGTTATATATTAGTAGATGAGTATCAAGATACCAATCACTCACAATATTTAATTGTAAGAGCTTTGGCAGATCGTTTTCAAAATATATGTGTTGTTGGTGATGATGCACAAAGTATTTATGCGTTTCGTGGTGCTAACATTAACAATATTCTGAATTTCCAAAAGGATTACGACAATGTAAAAATGTACCGCTTAGAGCAAAATTACCGTTCTACCAAAAATATTGTTGGTGCAGCAAATTCAGTGATTGAGCATAATAAAACAAAATTAGATAAAGTTGTATGGACAGCTAATGTTGAAGGTGAACCAGTAAAAGTTCATCGTTCATTAACTGATGGAGACGAAGGCAGATATGTGGCAAGTACCATTTGGGAAACTAAAATGAATGAGCAGTTACCAAACAGCGATTTTGCAGTTTTATATAGAACCAACGCACAATCTCGTGCTATTGAAGATGCATTTAGGAAGCGAGATATTCCCTATCGTATTTATGGTGGACTTTCATTTTACCAGCGAAAAGAAATTAAAGATATTACGGCTTATTTGCGTTTAATATTAAATTCTGCCGACGAAGAAGCCTTAAAACGCGTCATTAATTATCCTGCCAGAGGAATTGGGCAAACGACTTTAGACCGTTTGATAGTTGCTGCAAATGCAACAGGAAAAACAATCTATGATGTAATTAGTGATATTGATTCTGTTGATATAAACATTAACAATGGTACTAAAAACAAATTGAAAGATTTTGTAACACTTATTGAAAGTTACAAAGTAATGAACCAAAATGCCAATGCATTTGAATTGGCAGAACACGTCACAAAAACTAGTGGTTTAATTCGTGAGTTAAATAAAGACGCCACACCCGAAGGTGTTACAAAAATGGATAACGTTCAGGAATTATTGAACGGTATCAAGGACTTTGTAGAAGGGCAAATAGAACTTGCTGACGCTGGTGATTCTTTAGCTGAATTTTTAGAAGATGTTGCTTTGGCTACAGATTTAGATGGAGATAAAGGTGATCCTAATCATGTGGCTTTAATGACTATTCACTTGGCTAAAGGGTTGGAGTTTTCTCATGTGTTTATCGTTGGAATGGAAGAAGATCTCTTTCCGAGTGCAATGAGTATGAATACACGTAGTGAACTAGAAGAAGAACGACGTTTATTTTATGTGGCACTGACAAGAGCAGAAAAACAAGCCTATTTAACCTACACATTATCGCGTTATCGTTGGGGAAAATTAATTGATGCAGAACCAAGTAGATTTATTGAAGAAATCGACGATAAGTTTGTAGATAATGTTACGCCTTTAAAACAGCAGAATGTAAACCCAATGTTAGACGCTTCTATATTTGGTGATGTTGAGCCTAATAGAGTTCGGTTTGCAAAGCCTAAATCTAGAAGTGTACAAAAGAAAGATGCACGTAAAAAGCCGGAAAGTTACAAAATCAGTACTCCAAAAAAATTAAAGCCTGTTGAAAAATCAAATACAGCTTCAAACTCAAACCTATTTGATAGCAAATTAACTGTTGGTAATGTAGTTAACCATCAACGTTTTGGTAGAGGAGAGGTGCTTAAAATTGAAGGAGCTGGTGGTGACGCTAAAGCAGAAATCAAATTTCAGAATGGTGACACTAAAAAATTATTGTTACGTTTTGCTAAACTGGAAGTGATTAGCTGATCATCTTACCATACAAACGGAATTTATATTGCCTTCACCATCATATTCTACAACTGAGTTTGCAGGATCTGTAATCCATTTTCCATCTACAATAAATTTGTAATGATGCTTTCCAGACGATAATTTTTTGTTATAAACCCAACAACCATCTATTTTGGTCATTAGATAGCTGTGCTCAGACCAATCGTTAAAGTCACCGCTCAAAATCACCTTTTTGGCATCATCATAATCGCATAGGCGAAACGCAATCTGTTTTTGAATATTGATTACCGAGTTATAGCCATCAAATTCATTTTTAACCTTTGAGGGATTTTGAGGGTCTTCAATCCAATGTCCATCAACAATAAATTTATATTGATACTCATCTGGCTGTAGTTGCAGTGTAACTTCCCAACCATCTTCGGTGGGTTTCATTTTAAAATTAGACTCGTCCCAACGATTAAATGTACCACTCAAAATCACTTTTTCAGCATTTTTGTAACCTTTAAGTTTAAATTTTACATTGCCATAGTCTGAAGAAAATGCACTATATAATTTAAGATTGTAAACCATTAATCGCTGACCGTTCCAATCTCTTGCATCTACACTGTTTTCAAAACCTTTTGAAGGTTCTGCCCAATGTTTGCCATTAACTATAAACTTAAATTCCCAACCAAATTCTGAAGCAAAAACCGATAATTTTTTTGGAAGTTGGTAAATGCTATCATTCAACTTCTTCATCTTCCATTTATCCGTTGCCCAATTATTGAACTCGCCCGAAACAAAAACATTATCAATAGTATCACCATTGTTTTTAATGTTGGGATAATCGTTGACATTAAAAATAAAAATGACCGTTTCATCTTTTATTTTATAGCCTTTAGCAGTGCTTTTTTGGGCGTAACAGCTAACTAAAAATAAAAAGGAAAAAAAGAAAGTAACGCTATGGTTTCGTAACTGTGTCAATGTTTAATAATAGGACTCTTTATAAAGTAGAGCTTTTCCTTTTTGTAGTTAATAATTGTTCTTTTTTGGGAGAAAAATTCAAAGCCAAGGATACCATCGAGATTTGCTCCAAATACGTTATTCATTTGTTTCAAATTTGTAAGAACAGTTTTCATTGGTCCAAAGTATATTGAGTCACTTAATTTAACTCTAAACAATTTTCCTGCCAAAACCTTCTTCTTCTTACCGCTGGCACCTGTAAGTTTAAGCGTTTCCCTTGGATAAAAATACTCTAAAATTTCTGAATCACTATTTTCATTAAGCTGATTGTATTCTGCGGCAGTATCTAATCCAAATCGTACGGCTTTTTCACCCACAAAAGCACTTAGTATAATGGTATGTTTTTTAAGTTTAAAATCAATACTATCCGCTATCGTTTCTGCATATACTTTTTTTGAGAGCCGTTCTCCATGTTTATCTGTTTTTGTTAAGGTAATTTGACGCAAGTGCATATCTATAAAAATTTCAAAATCTTTGAGAATACTGTAACCAATAATTCCTAATAGGTTCATCTTTTTTGTTTTTTCGATATGCGATAAATCAATGATATCTGCGTTTAATTTTTTTAAGTTGATTTCGCTGATACTTAAGCCTTCAAGGTGTTTTTCCTGCACGTTATCAATACTTTGGTGTACTCCGTTTCGTTGATTTCCTTTATGAAAATACTTCCTTGTGGTTTTAAAATGAATACTGTTTAGTATTAAAGTCTCTGAACCTGTATCAATAATAAAATTCCCTATTTGGTCTAATAATTCGGCTTCGACAACAATTAATTGATCTACCACTTTAAAAGGAATACGCGTGGTTGAAGCGTTTAGAATTTCTGCTTTAGAAAAGGTGATAGGAGGTTTAGCTTCTGTAGCGTGAAGCATAACAGAAATTAACAGTGTAAATATGAGTTGGATTGATCGGTACATACTATTAAGACTAAAATATATAACTTATTGTTACAAAACGTTTATTTTTTAACAATTTTAAACCCAGAAAATAAATTCATAAACAATAATTATTACCTTTATTATATGGCAAAACTTATTAGAATTTATCCTGAAAATCCGAACCCAAAAGCTATTAGCGAAGTCGTTAAAGTCTTAAAAAATGGTGGTTTGGTTATATATCCTACAGATACCGTTTATGGTTTGGGATGTGATATTACTAATATAAAAGCATTAGAGCGAATCGCTTTAATCAAGGGAGTTAAACTTGAAAAAGCTAATTTTTCATTTATCTGTGAGGATCTTAGTAACCTTAGTGATTATGTAAAACAAATAGACACGAGAACTTTCAAAATTCTTAAACGAGCTTTACCAGGTCCATATACATTTGTACTGCCTGGTTCTAAAAATTTGCCTAACCCTTTTAAAAAAAGAAAAACAGTAGGTATAAGAGTGCCAGATAATTCTATTACACTCGCGATGGTAAAAGCCTTAAGAAACCCAATTGTTTCAACATCTATAAGAGATGAAGATGATGTTTTGGAATATACCACAGATCCAGAATTAATTCTTGAAAAATGGGATAATTTAGTGGATATTGTTGTGGACGGAGGTTATGGAGATAACGAAGCTTCTACTGTAATTGACCTTTCTGAAGATCCACCTTTAGTAATTCGTGAAGGAAAAGGAAGCTTAGAAATTTTTTAGGCAGTTTTCAAGACTCTTTCTTTAGCATTGAAATAAAATAAGCCTAAAGAAATTAATCCACAAATTAAAAATCCTGCAAATAAAGGAGTAACAGAACCTTTAACAAAAGTCCCTATGTAATTTGCAATAGGCACAGCCATAACGGTTGATATAAATCCATTTAAAGCCGAGCCAATTCCGGCGATATGTCCAATAGGTTCCATAGCCAAAGCCCTGAGGTTTCCAAATAAAAACCCGATAGTAAAAAACTGAAGCGCAAAAAAAGTAATTAAAATTTCAATACTTGGATTGCTTCCTGAATTAAAAAGAATTATAAAAAGTAGTGAAATGGATATAAAACTTATCATAGCAACATGAACAATACGTCGCATGCCAAAACGAACAACTAGTTGGCTGTTCATAAATGTTGCCAAACCTACCGAAATTGCCAAACTAGCGAAGATAAGCGGAAACTCTTCTGCCATATCATACTGCTTTTCAAAAATACGTTGGGATGTACTAAGATACACCATAAAAGAACCCGTAATAAAACCTGAAAGCAGTGTGTATATAACAGCAGATTTAATTTTAAAGAATTCAACCGTACCAGTTTTAAATATTGAAATACGATAAGGGATTTTATATTTTTCCTTTAAAGTTTCGGGCTGTCTTAACCAAAACCAAAGCATTACCAAAACTCCAAAACAGAGGTTAAAAACAAAAATGGATTTCCAATGAAAATGATTCATTATAAATTGCCCAAGCGTTGGTGCAACAACTGGGACAAGTATAAAAACCATAACTACAATAGATAATATTTTTGCCATATAATCTCCATTGTAAGAGTCTCGTACCATTGCAATTGCCATAGTTCTCGGTGCGGCTAATCCAACACCTTGTAGTACACGCCCTAACAGCATAACTTCAAAGTTTTTTGTGGTAATACAAATTATAGAAGCAATTATAAATATGATAAAACCTGCATAGACAATTGGTTTTCTGCCCACACTGTCAGATAGTGGGCCAAGTAGTATTTGTCCAAATCCCAAACCCAAAAAAATACTTGTAATTAATTTAGGGTTGTCAAGAGGGTTGCTTACACTCAAATATTCACCGATCATTGGCAATGCAGGTAGAAGTGCATCTATTGTTAGTGCAACAATAGACATAAGCGATGCCATTAAAAAGACAAACTCTATTTGGGATTTTTTTTGATTATTCATTGGGCAAAAGTACGTCAATAATTAACTACTTTTATGGGCATGAATTTGTTTTATTGATAGCTGTATCATTAATCTTTATAACTCAGAACTTTCTATCAATGTCAATTGAAATTTTTATAGAATCAACCCATTATAATCTAATCCATATAAATATTGATTCATTAGCTTAAATTACTTGTGTTTTCAGGGTGTTAAGGTTTAAATATCTTAAATTTACGTAGTATAAAAATTATCAAAAATGAAAACTTTTTTAGCCCTAATCATATCTTTTCTATTTGTTCAGCAATCTATTGGGCAGAGACTATCAAATACAACCATAAAAAATTTAATAAAAGAATATAAAAACGATGTTAGGGGACCATATTATCGTATAAAATGGTTTTGTGAAGACGGAACCGTTAGAGAACCAAAAGATCCTTGCCCTGATGATATTGGTGGCGGCATTCAACATGCAACTTTTAAAGAAAGTGCATTAAGTCTTAGAAGAAAGAATCATTTATACTTCGGTGAAATTTTAGCTTCAAATGAAATAAAGCCTTTTTTAGATAGAGACGAAAACTTTAACCGCTTAAAACAGTACCAGGTAAATAAATATTTACAAAGTGTAGATAATGGTTGGATTTTGCAAAAAGGTCAGTTTTACAGAGGCGCCATTCAATCTGAAGATGAAGAAGCTTGGGGAATTACTTTTTTTGAAACTATATTAAGAAATGATGCGTTGTTGGAGGAAAATTATTATCTCATAAGGCAAGCCTTAAAAGATATTCCACATAATGGAGATTCAAATATTGCCCAGTTAATGCGAAGTCAATCCAAATTAATTTCAGAAGAATATGAGCCATTTATGGATTTAAGGATTAAAATCCACGGCCAACCAGAAGTAACTGATATTGATAAAGTAGAACGTTTCTATTCTAATAATCTTTCAAAATTAAACAATGATTTAAAAATAGATTTCGATGAGTTATTAGAAACCATGAAAACTAATTACGCTCCATTGGATTTTAGTGAATTGGAAAAACAAATCAATCAACTTCCCTCCCAAAATACGTTAACTAAGCGCATGGAGGAATTTGTTATGATGAATAACAACACTTCCCCTGAAGTCACTATTATAAATATTGCTGAAATCTTAAATGATATTAGGGAAAGTGTTTTGTCATATTCGTCTTCCAAGGATAGATTAATTATTCTCGATGTTTCTAATGATCTAGAACATTTTCTATTGACCAAAACACAAGAATGGCAACCAGATAATCTTCAAGAAAACTTGCATAAAATAATGACTTTGATATGTGCTGCAGATGGAACAGGGCTCATTGAAGATTGGGAATATAATGCGATTGAAAATCAACTCAACGAAATTTTTTCAAAACAAGATCTAAACGTACAGGATTTATCTGAATTTCTCAATATTTCCCGTGGTGTAGTTGAGTGGTGTTCTGCAACCGTAAAAGCCAATTATACAGAGATTATTAATACCTATTCAGAATTTGAACCGTTGGCCTATGGATTTATAGATGATAAAGTAAGAAGTAGTGTTGCACTTAATTTAGGAGAAACGGTAAGTAACTTAGGCCATTTTTTTGCAAAAGCAACTAACCTAAAAAATGAGGTAGTCGGTGTAGATAATACCGCTAGTTTTAGAGGATTAAACCCTGGCTACGCACTTGGCGAACTTGTTGTGGTAGATGGTAACCCTGATGCGGTGGAAGTTAATCCCAAAAATATATATGTTTTTGAAAGACCACCTGCAGATTTAAAACCTGTTGCTGGGATTATGACAGTTTCTGAGGGTAATTTAGTGTCACACGTTCAACTTTTGGCGCGTAATCTTGGTATACCAAATGCTGCTCTTACTTATAACAACTTAAAATCTTTAAAATCTTACAATGGTAAAAAAGTATTTTATGCCGTTTCAAATAGAGGCAGCATAATCTTGAAAGAAGAAGAAGATATGACTTCAACTGAGAAAGAGCTTTTTAGCCAAAAACAACGCAATAAAAATATAATTGAAGTACCAACAGAACAGATTAAGTTAAACGAAACCAATGTGGTAAATATGCGTAATGTCGATGCTTCGGATTCAGGTAAACTTTGCGGACCTAAAGCAGCCAATTTGGGAGAACTAAAAAAGATGTTTCCAGAAAATGTGGTTGAAGGTTTGGTAATACCATTCGGAATTTTTAGAACTCACATGGACCAAGAAATGCCAAACCAATCTAAAACCTATTGGCAGTACTTAAACGACACTTTTAAGAAAGCTAATGAAATGGAAAAAGATGGTGCTAATGAGTCTGCTGTGGAGAATTTTCAACTTTCGGCTTTAAATACACTACACAAGTCAATAATTAATATGCCGTTACAAAATGAATTTTTAAATGATTTGAGAAGACAGTTTATTTCCGTCTTTGGAAAAAACATTGGTAATGCACCTGTGTTTTTAAGGAGTGATACCAACATGGAAGATTTAAAGGAATTCACAGGAGCAGGACTCAATTTAACCCTTTTCAATATTAAAGATGAAAATGAAATTCTTCAAGGCATTAAGCGTGTTTGGGCTTCGGCATATACGGAGCGAAGCTTTAAATGGAGACAAAAATATTTATCAAATCCAGAAAATGTATTTCCTTCAATATTAATCATTCCAAGTGTGGATGTGGACTATTCTGGAGTAATGATTACCAAAGGAATAAACTTTGGTAACGAAGATGACCTCACGGTTGCTTTTAGTAGAGGAGCAGGTGGTGCGGTTGATGGGCAATCTGCCGAAACCCGCTTAATAACTAGTAAAACAAATATGTTACTTGCACCAGCAAGACAGCCAGATTATATTCGTTTGCCTAAAACAGGAGGAACTAAAAATTATTATACCTATTTTAATGAGCCCATTTTAAATGATAACAACATTAAAGATATTAGAGAGATTGCAAAAAAAGTGAGAGACAAAATGGGGTCTGAATCGAGCACCCAAGCTTTTGATGTGGAGTTTGGTTTTGAAAATAATAAACTGTGGCTTTTTCAAATTAGACCGTTTGTAGAAAATAAGACAGCAAAAAGCTCTGATTATTTGGCTTCAATTGCACCAAAGATTAACAATAGTAAAGAAATAAACCGTACAGCTAAATTATAAGTTATGAAACACACCGTGAAAATTTTAATTGTAATTGCTATTGCTGTATCGTTTGGTTTTACGTTTTATCCCATTGACGGTTATGCCAAAACAGGTATAAAGCGTCTCTACCAAATTCAAAAGTTTCAGGCTGATAGTGTACCGTATAATAGAATTCCTGCCGGAGCCTACAAAAAGATGGAAGATATAAAGCTGAATTTAACTTCAGTTAAAGACAGTCTTGACGATATTTTAGTAGAAGATGAAGATTTTGCTAAGCGTATCAATTCATTATTTCCAAGGGGTAAGTATTCTGCTGCCGTAATGGATATGACAAATCCAGATGATTTGAAATACGCTGCTTACAGAGAAAATGCTGGCTATCAACCAGGCAGTGTTGGAAAAATTGCCGTGTTAAATGCTGTTTTTGATCAGTTGGCAAAAATCTGTCCAGACTCTTGGGAAGATAGAGTTATGTATTTAAAAGATATTAAGGTATCCTCAAGGTATTGGGGAACAGGTGATCATCATACAGTACCTATTTACGATATAGAAAAAGACAAATTGGTGAAGCGCCAAGTGGTGGCAAGTGATGTATTTTCTTTATACGAATGGTTAGACCATATGGTTTCAGTAAGTAACAATGGTGCGGCAAGTGTTATGTATAGAGAAGCAATGTTAATGGCTGCTTTTGAAGCAGATTACGTTAACCTAACAGAAGAACAAGCAGAAACTTATTTTAAAGAAACACCAAGAGACTCATTAACTAATTTAGCAAATACTGTTGTTAATGAACCTTTACGAAAGATTGGTATTACAGAAGACGAATGGAGATTGGGTGGTTTGTTCACCCATGGACCTAATAAATTTGTAGGTCGTAAAGGAGGAAGTATTGGCACACCAAAAGGATTAATGAAGTTTTTAGTTAAATTGGAACAAGGACAAGTAACAGACGAAAAATCTAGCTTAGAGATGAAACGTTTATTGTATCTTACTGATAGGCGAATTAGATATGCTAAATCTCCACGATTAGATAGTGCAGCCGTTTACTTTAAATCGGGTAGTTTTTATAAATGTGATCGTAATAAAGATCCAGATTGCAAAGCTTACGCAGGGAATGTATTTAATTATATGAATTCGGTTATTACAGTAGAACACGATGATGGTACGAAATATATTGTATGTTTAATGACCAATGTTTTAAACCGAAATTCTGCTGGAGCTCACATGTATTTAGCAAGTAAAATAGATGATTTAATTACCATGGATAATACAAAACCAGAAGTTAAGGAAGAACCTTATAGAGATGATGAGTATTCAGGTAATTAAACGTAAATAATGCTAGTTTACTTGCTTTAAAATAGTGAGTGTCTCAATAGCAAAAGCTTTAACTTCCTTGTTTTTCTGAAGGGTAAACTGATGCACCAAGGAGGTGTAAGATGTATCTTTTAGTATTTGTAATAAGTGCAGAACTTCAAGTTTAATGCGTTTGCCACGGTTCTTCATAAGTGTTTGTAACAATAAGCGTTCAGAAAGAATGTCAACTTGTAACATGGTATCCTTGTCCAAGTTTTTATTATCTACGTTGTAATATTCAATTAAAGGCAATATTTGGGTTTTAATTTGACTCTGTAGTAAGTTGTCTAAAAACTCCATAGCATTAACTTGAGCTTCCTTAACGTCACTTATTAAACCAGAATAACTCACCTTTATGTCTGCTTCGTCATAAAGTAATTCCAGAACTTTAAACACGGTTTTTAGGCTCATGTCTAATTGCTCTTCTAATACTGTAATAATACTATTTCTAGATATTTTCAATTCAATTTCTTTGTCAGAAGGCTCTTGGTTAGAGTTAGTATTATTAATAGCCCTTAACGAGGCCAATGCTGTTAACGTTTCCTTTCCGTATTTACATTCACGTATTATTTCTTTTTTTAAACGTCTTTTACTGATGTTAAGCGATTCGTTTTTTGATTTTAATTTATTCAAGGCTTTTGATGCTTCAAAACGAATAATTATGTCCTTGCTTTTTAGAAAACGCAAAAGAATCTTAATTGATTTTTGATTGTTAAAAGAACCAATTAATGACGGTATATGACGCTTAGAAGTATTGGTTAAATCTTCATTATCTTCTAACTTTAAAATTGTGTTTGTAATACTACTCCCATATTTTTTTAAAGCTTTTTTAGCCGTCTTCCGGTAGGTTCTATCAGACAATAATTCTAGTAAGATTTTACTGTATTGCTCGCTAGACGTTATACCTGCTGCCTTTATAGCATATTTAACGATGTAGGGATTTTTATTTTGAAGATTAACTGAGATATAAGAATAGTGTTTTTCCATTCTAGAATATGCAATAGTCAACAATAGTTTAGCGATATCAACTTGTCGCGTAACATCGTCACTTAGCATTAATTCATTTAGCCTATCGTTAATTCTTCGGTCAAGTTGAAAACCTTTTGATAGACTATGGTTATCCGTAACTTCTTTGGCCAAACAGAGTAGGGCAGCACTAGAAATTAAAGAGTCTTTGTGGTCTAGATATTCCGAAAAAAAATCGTTTTGAGACAAATTGGATCGTTCTAAAATATAGGTCAACGTAGTATGTACCAGTTGATCATCATTAGAATAAATAAATGTTTTAATTTTTTCTAGTGCGGCACCTTTGTCATAAATATAGAGTTGTTTTATTGTTTCCGTTTTCACTTTATTAGAGGGAAAGTCCAACAGATTAATAATTTCAGGTTTTAGCGCCTTAATTTTATATACACTCAACCTGTTTAGTACAGCTAAAATGTCTTCTTCATTGTCCGATTGTAATATTTGGCGAGTGTAATTTACCGTCTTTTCTTTTTTGAAGCTTTTTTTATCGGTGGATTTAGCTGATAAATTTCGTTGAATATTGAGTCGAAAAGAATTAAAATAGGCTTCACGTAGTTTGTAAATGAGAATGATCCAAGCAAAAGTTAGCAGCAAAATAATAATGCTTATATACCATGTAGGTAAATCAAAACGTTGCACCAGTAAAATTAGCATCAATCCAGCCAATCCTGTTGCAAAACTATCAACAGCAACATCAATAAATGATTTTGCCTGATTTTTAATATTGAAAGGCACTGGCATAATGGACAATTCTACAGCTGCTTTATTTATAGACTGTTTAAAACTGCCGTCAATACCTTTTATAATAACAAGAACCCATAATTCAGGAAAAGTTAAAAACAACAAACTGCCTAAAGCAATACCCAAAGGTAGAATTAATAAAGTAGTGGACACACCAAGTTTACTTAATACTCTATTGGTTAAAAACAATTGAATGCACAAGGCAATAACATTAAATGTTGAAAACCAAAAACCGAAGAATGATGCCAAATTGTCGGGATCAGGTATGGCTCTATTAGCAAAATCGCTAAACTGAAAATCTACTAATTTTGCCACAATCACTCCCAAACCTGTAATTAAAGCTAAGTAGGTTAGGTGTTTTGACTTTGAAATAATTTTTAAAGCTGGTTCTTGTGATATGGCGCTATCTTGATGTTTTCGCTGTGCTCTTACATATATATTCAGTTTTTTAATTCTTAAACTCCAAATTTTATGAAGAATGGGAATACACGTTAATAACAGAATAGCAGCTACTATTATGGCAGAAACATTTCCAAAACTCGATACTATAACACTGGTTAAATAACCACCAAACACACCACCTGCAATAGCACCAGCACCAATAAAACCAAATAATCGCTTGGCTTCTCTTGTGTTAAATACCAAATTGGCTAAAATCCAAAATTGAGAGGTAGTTATTACAGCAAAAAGAGAAACACTGATATAGTAGAAGTAAAGTAACCAATGGCTTAAGTTAGAGGTTTCTATAATTATTGCTAAAACAATAAAACTTAGGGCAAAGACAATAAGAGAAATACTTGTAACTTTTTTAAACGAAAATCTTTTCACCCATTTATTATAGAAATAAGTGGTAATTACAGCTATCAACGCTACTAAAAGGTAACCATAAGGTAATTGTTCTGCTCCTAATTCAGATAGAAATAATGCGTTGATAATTGGTTTAATAATCAACAAAACGGTGATTACTAAAAAGATATAAATTTGCATTAAAAAAGAGATGTATATTTCACCATCTCTTATTCCAAAGGTTTTATTTAAAAATAGTCTTATCACTTATTTGGATTCATGCTTTACCTTGCTTCTCCAAAGTTCGTACTTTTTTCATGACTTTTTCTAATGGTACCACTAAATCTCGTATAATTTTTTCACCATAGCCATTATCTATTAGTGCAACTATAATATATCTACGTTTAGGACCCCAAACTAAAGCTGAATCAGAGTGGTAATTTCTCCAAGACCCAGATTTTCTATAAATATCTGCTTTGGGAGCTATTTTATCCAAAGTATTTACAAATTTGTGGTGTAATGCAGGGTTTTTCATAATTTCAAGCATTTCTTTAGAACGCTTATCATTAATGAGGTTGCCCATAACCAATTGATAATAGAAACTACATACTTGGTTGGTTGTGGCCGCGTGACTTAAATTTTTTAATGGTTCTCTATTGGTGTCGCCACCTCCGCCATAACGTTTGCCTACCCAAAGTCCACCACCAGTTTCCTCATCATATAACGCATGTTGGGGTGATCTTAATACTTCTTCGATTTTTGCATATCCCACACGGTTTATCATACGGGTTGTAGCTGCGTTGTTAGATTTGCTAATCATTAATTTCATGTCATTCTGAATTTCTTCAGAATCTTCCAATTCTCCCTTTTCAAGGGCATCCATAGACGCTAACAAAACTGCTATTTTGGGTAAACTGGCAGCATACATCATATTGTTATCGTTGATCCCAGCGTATTTGATGTTGTCTAAATCTGTTAGATCAACTATACCAATAGCCATATGTTCATTATTGATTAAGTTCTTCCATAATTTATCCTTGTTAACTTCTTCTATTAAGATATCTTGAAGAATATTATCCCTCAAATCTGAAATTTTGAAAATTGTATCTGATGTTGTTATGGGTAACGTTGCTTTAACTTGCTGTTTAGAGACATTCTGAGTGATATCTGCTAATAATTTTGGTTTTGGTGTTTGGGCTTCGCAGTTTAAGACCAATAGGAAAGATAATGCTATAAAAATGTATTTCATTAAGTTATAAGTTTTAAAATTCATGCATATACGTGCAATATGTGTACCATGGTTGATACAAATGTAAATATTATAAATGAATTAACATTTATTTTAACTTATTGGTTGTGAGAGTGTACAGTATTTTTATAGAAATAGATTTTATATTAATTATTTAAATGGGAATCCTCTGTTTTTAAAATTTGATAATCTTTTCGAAGGTTTAATATTTTCTTTACAAAGGAATATTTCCATGTTTACGATGAGGCCTAATTACTTCCTTGTTTTCAAGCATACTGAACGCTTTTATCAACTTTCGTCTTGTGTTTTTTGGCAGAATAACTTCATCAATAAAGCCACGTTCTGCAGCACTATAAGGATTTGCAAAAAGTTGTGCATATTCAGCTTCCTTTTCTTTCCATTTAGCTTCTTTATCCTCAGCGTTTGAGATTTCTCGCTTAAAAATAATTTCAGCAGCACCTTTGGCTCCCATAACTGCAATTTCGGCATTTGGCCATGCAAAATTCATGTCAGCTCCTATGTGTTTAGAATTCATTACATCATATGCTCCGCCATAAGCTTTCCTCGTAATTACAGTAACTCTAGGTACAGTAGCTTCGCTAAAAGCATATAGTAATTTTGCTCCGTTAGTAATAATTGCATTCCATTCTTGGTCTGTACCTGGTAAAAATCCTGGTACATCTTCTAAAACTAATAATGGAATATTAAAAGCATCGCAGAAGCGAACAAAACGAGCTCCTTTTCTAGAGCTATCTACATCTAATACACCTGCTAAAAACATTGGTTGATTGGCAACAATTCCTATAGGTTTACCTCCTAAATGTGCAAAACCGACGATTATATTTTCAGCATAGTCTTTGTGAATCTCATAAAATGAATTTTCATCAATTATACCTTCAATAACCTGATGCATATCATAGGGCTTGTTAGAACTTTCAGGAACGATATCAGATAAAGTTTCTCTTATTTCATCACTCAACTCATAATCTAGAGAAGCAGGTTTATCCTTGTTACTTTGTGGTAAATATTTTAAAAGTTGTTTAATATCTTCCAAACATTCTACATCGTTAGTAGCTGTTTTGTGAGCCACACCAGATTTTGACGAATGGACACTTGCACCTCCTAATTCTTCACTGGTAATTTCTTCATTTGTTACTGTTTTTACTACGTTTGGACCTGTTACAAACATATAACTGGTATCTTGAACCATCAGTGTAAAATCTGTCATAGCAGGTGAATAAACCGCACCACCAGCACAAGGTCCCATAATAGCTGAAATCTGTGGAATAACTCCTGAGGACTGCACGTTACGATAAAAAATATCTGCATAGCCTCCCAATGATCTAACTCCTTCTTGGATACGTGCTCCTCCAGAATCATTTAGTCCAACAATAGGTGCTCCAACATTTAACGCCATATCCATAATCTTACAGATTTTCTCAGCATGGGTTTCAGATAATGAACCTCCAAAAACAGTGAAGTCTTGAGCAAAAACATAGATAAGTTTCCCATTAACCGTACCATAACCTGTTACTACACCATCACCATAAAACTTTTGGTTTTCCATGCCAAAATCTTTAGTTCTATGAGTTACAAGAGCACCTATTTCCTCAAAAGAACCTTCATCTAAAAGGTAAGTTACACGTTCTCTTGCAGTTAGTTTTTTCTTTTGATGCTGCTTATCTATTCTTGCTTGTCCACCGCCTAGTTTCGTTTGTTCAAGTTTCTCGTTTAGTGTTTTTATTTTGGAATCCATGTTATTCTTATTTTTGTCATTCTGAATAAAATTCAGAATCTAATTTATTAACGTAATAACCGCAACTCAGGCAGAATTACAATTTTAATTATTCGGTGTTCTAAGTATTTTCAGGTCTTTTAAATACTGTTTTAATGCAATTTTAGCTGCGAGTTCAGCTTCAATTTTATGCTGATTTTCCAATAGGCTAGGTGAGTAGTATTTTTTCACAAAGTGTGTATCAAAATCACCAGTTCTAAAAGCTTCATGCTCACAAACAAAACGCCCAAAAGACAAAGTGGTTTCTACACCTTTTATGTGATAATTGTCTATGGCTTTTATCATTAGCTCAATAGCTTCTTCACGTGTTTTTCCGTAAGTTATTAGTTTTGAAAGCATAGGGTCATAATAAATAGGAATATCCATCCCTTCTTCAAAACCATTATCTACTCTTATATTTTCTCCTTTTGGAAGTTGATAAACCTCTAAATTACCAACGCTTGGTAAAAAATCGTTCATCGGGTCTTCTGCATACACACGTAATTCTAATGCATGGCCGTTGATTTTTAAATCCTCTTGGTTAATATTCAACTTTTCTCCTCGTGCTACTTTAATTTGAAGCTCAACTAAATCTACACCAGCAATCCATTCCGTTACAGGATGCTCTACTTGTAATCTGGTATTCATTTCAAGGAAGTAGAAATTATGGTTTTCATCTAATAAAAACTCAACTGTACCAGCACCAATATAATCACAAGATTTTGCCACATTGATAGCTGCTTCACCCATTTTTTGTCTTAATTCTGAAGTCAATACGGCAGAAGGAGCTTCCTCAACTACTTTTTGGTGACGACGTTGTATTGAGCATTCACGTTCAAATAAGTGCAAATAATTACCATGTATATCTGCCATAATTTGAATTTCGATATGGCGAGGTGAGGCAACATATTTTTCAATAAAAACAGAGCCATCGCCAAAAGCTGATTTGGCTTCACTGATAGCCCTATCCATTTGAGACTCAAATTCAGCTTCTTTTTCAACAATTCGCATTCCTTTTCCACCTCCACCAGCTGAGGCTTTAATTAAAATAGGAAAACCGATTTCTGAAGCTATTTTTTTGGCTTCCTTAATATCAGTTATAGCTTCGTCAGTTCCAGGAACCATAGGGATATTATATGCCTTAACCGTATCTTTTGCGGCTAACTTGCTTCCCATAACCTGTATGGCTTTAGATTTTGGCCCTATAAAAACAATGTCATTTTTTTCACATAATTCTGCAAAATCAGCATTTTCACTCAAGAATCCGTAACCTGGATGTATGCCATCTACATTCAATGATTTTGCAACTTCTATAATTTTATCCCCTTTTAGGTAAGACTGATTAGAAGGAGCAGGACCAATACAAACTGCTTCATCTGCAAATTTAACGTGAGGTGAATTTCTATCTACATCAGAAAAAACAGCAACGGTTTTAATTCCCATTTTTTTTGCTGTTCGCATTACTCTAATTGCAATTTCTCCTCTGTTGGCTACTAGTATTTTTTTCATGTAAAATTATATTTTTGTTCCTGTACAAGAAGATTTCAGAAACCTTTAAGGAACTAAGCTTTAATTATTCAAACTCTATTAAAAGAGCATTTTTGTCAACTGTTTCACCTTGTTTTACGGCTATGGATTTTATGACACCATCTCTTGGAGAAGTAAGTGCATTTTCCATTTTCATAGCTTCAAGGATTAATAAGGTATCATTTTCTTTTACCTCTTGGCCTTCAGTTACATTTATTTCTAAAATTAAACCAGGCATTGGTGCTTTAATGTCACTGACTTGTTGAGAAGCTCCGATTTCAAAACCTAAGGCTTCGATTTGCTGGTCTAGTTGATTGTATATATCAACTTCATAAATATTATTATTAACTTTTACACTGTAAAGTTTTTTATTGAAATCGGAATGAATTATTGAAGCTTTAATCGATGTATTATCTTGTAAAATGTGAAAGTGATTCGTTGAGTTTTCAACGGCATCTAACGCTTCTGCCTGTTCTTTTGAAATTTCAAAATCATTAGAAGCATTTACTTTTATTTTGTACATAAATTTTTAGTTTGTTGTATATTTATTAGCTAATTGCTAAATGCTATGCAAAATATGAAATTTATAAGGTTTTATTTAAGGATTTTACAAAGTTTTGAAACTTGAATTTTCTTGATGTTTCCTAATTGCTTTTTTTGAAAGTAATACACCAACGATGAGTGAAATAAAAGCTCCGATAGAAATGCCTGGAATAAAGTTAATGAACAAAAAGAAATCATAAGCTCCGTGAAAAAGTACAGCGAGAAAAAGCCCTGACATATTAAATATAAATCTGTTATTTGAGAATTTTGCTTTTCCCATATAATAGCCCATTAAAATACCAAAAATAGCATGTGCAGGTACAGCTGTAATAGCTCTTAATATTGCTGTTGTATAACCACCTTGTAACACATACAGTATGTTTTCTGTACAGGCAAAACCCATAGAAACCATTACAGCATATACAATTCCGTCATAAGGTTCATTAAATGCTTTTCTGGGTTGGGCAAAATATTTTACCATGATGTATTTACTAAACTCTTCTGCCAACGCTACAACAAAAAATGCTTGTACAAACTGTTGCCATATACTGTATTCATCTGTTACAGGTATCCATCTCCCTGTAAATAAGTATAAAATGAAAACAAGAATAACGCTAAAAATAGCTCCAAGTAGAAAACTTACAAGTAATAAACCATTCGGTTCTTTTTCGTATTTATCTTGAATATAGATATACAGAATTACTACTAAAATTGGTGCAACGGCAATTAGGATTAAGCTCATTTAGCTAATTGGTTTTTTATGCTATTCATCACAAATTGATAATAGGGTTTGTTACTTGCAATGAAGTGTTTATTGGTTTCGCTATTTTCCAATAAATTTTTGAATTCTAAAAATGTCACGAGTTTTAAAGCTTCAACTTCATTTTTTTGTGGAATTAACTTATCAAAGTTTACTTTTAATTCGGCAATATACACATGATGAAATTCATTATCTTGTATAGATCCTTCTGCATAGGAAGTCTTATGGAGTTCGGTACAAATTTTTAGTAAATCATCTTTACTTAACTTAAGTCCCAGTTCTTCTTCTGTTTCTCTTACTGCTGCATTGATTATGGTTTCACCAGCGTCTATATGTCCTGCTGCAGAAACATCCCAAAGTAAAGGGTGAATTTTCTTTTTACGAGATCGTTGCTGTAATAAAACTTCTCCTTTTAAAGTATAGAGCCAAACATGAATTGTATTGTGATACCAACCGTTTTTATGAGCTTCTGATTTTAAGGCACTTTTGCCGGTTGGGTTTCCTAATTCATCTACAATGTCTATGTATTCGTCCATAAAACAAAAAGACCTTTCAGGTTTTTGAAACCTGAAAGGTCTAAAGTTAATTATTCAAAATAACTAAAAGTTTCTCCGTCCTTTATTTTTAGAAGAGTTTCGTAAATCAGTTTAATTACGTTTTCAACATCATCTTTATGTACCATTTCTACCGTTGTATGCATATAGCGCAATGGTAAGGATATCAATGCTGAAGCTACACCACCATTGCTATAAGCAAAAGCATCTGTATCGGTACCTGTTGCTCTAGATAAAGCTGCACGTTGAAAAGGTATTTTATTCTTATCGGCTGTATCTGTAATTAAATCACGTAATTTTTGTTGTACTGCAGGTGCGTAGGCTACCACAGGACCTTTTCCTATTTCTGCATGACCTTGTTTCTTTTGGTCAATCATAGGAGTTGTTGTATCGTGAGTTACATCAGTAACAATTGCAACATTTGGTTTAATGGTTTCGGTAATCATTTGTGCACCTCTTAAACCAATTTCTTCTTGTACGGAATTGGTAATGTATAAACCAAATGGTAGCTCTTTCTTGTTTTCTTTTAATAAACGTGCTACCTCAGCAATCATAAAACCTCCCATACGGTTATCTAATGCTCTGCACACAAATTTATCTTTATTCAAGATATGAAATTCATCAGGATAAGTAATTACACAACCTACGTGTACTCCCATTTCCTCAACTTCAGCTTTGTCTTTTGCACCAATATCTATGCAAATATTATCTGGTTTTGGAGCATCTTCTTTCGATTTGTTTCTGGTGTGTATTGCAGGCCAACCAAAAACCCCTTTTACAATGCCATCTTTAGTGTGGATATTCACCACTTTACTTGGCGCTATTTGGTGGTCACTTCCTCCGTTTCTAACTACATAAAGCAATCCGTTATCTGAAATGTAATTCACATACCAAGAAATCTCATCCGCATGCCCTTCAATAACTACTTTAAACTCAGCTTTTGGGTTAATTACTGCAACAGCAGTACCATAAGTATCGGTTATAAATTCATCTGCATAAGGTTTTAGATAGTCCATCCAAATTTTTTGCCCTTCCCATTCATAACCTGTTGGTGATGCATTATTTAAATATTTTTCTAAAAAGTCCATTGACTTTTTGTTCAATAATTCTTTTTTTGCCATTCTTTTATATTTTGCCCCTAAAATAATAATATTAATACGATTTTAAGGTTATAGGCTCTAATAATTGTTAATTTTGAAACTGACAAAACCTATAGTTTGGAACGGTTTTGGAAGTAAAGTAAACATGAGATATTTAACCTGTATCATATTCTTCTTTACCTTGGCTATTTCGGCACAAGAAGATCCTGTTGAGCAAGATTCCACAGCTACCGAATATATAATCATTGAGGGAGACTCCATACCAAGAATGACCATTGATTTAGATGAAGTACTTGTATTGCCCAATTTAAAATTTAAAGATAGGGAAGCACGTATCCGCTATATTATTTTAAGACGAAAAACACTTAAGGTTTATCCATATGCAAAACTAGCTGCGGAGCGGTTAGAAACATTACAAAAGCGTTTGGCAACCTTGGAGCGTAAGCGAGATAAACGACGATATTCTAAAGTAATCCAAAAATATATTGAAGATGAATTTTCTGAAGAATTAAAGAAATTGACAAAGACCGAAGGACAGATTTTAGTAAAACTCATTCACAGACAAACCGGAAAAACCACATTCAATTTAATTAAAGAACTGAGAAGCGGCTGGCGTGCCTTTTGGTTTAATAGTACAGCGAGTCTTTTTAGTATTTCCTTGAAAGAAGAATTTAATCCGATTGAAGTTGAAGAAGATTATCTCATAGAAGATATTTTACAACGTGCATTTCAAGACCGGAAGATTGATAGGCAAAAACCTGCTTTTGATATAGATTTTTATGCTTGTGTAGCAAAATGGTCTGTTCCCAATAAATCAAAAAGCTAAATGAGAGTTCAAACCAAGCTCGAAGAGCAACTTAACTCCTTAACACATGGCATTGGTGCGGTTTTAGGGATTGCAGCACTGGTTTTACTCATTGTATTTTCGGATGCAACAAAACCTTGGAGTCTTTTTAGCGTAATAGTGTATGGAATTTCAATTATAGTTTTGTTTTTAGCTTCAACATTTTACCACAGTGTAAAAGGGGAGAAGCGTAGACATTATTTTAGAATAGTTGACCATATAAGTATTTATCTGTTAATAGCCGGAACTTACACTCCTGTTCTACTAATTGCCTTAAGGGATAGCTTGGGTTGGGAACTATTTTGGACAGTTTGGGGAATCGCTGCCTTTGGTTTGATTTTAAAACTTTTTTTTACTGGAAGATTTGAAATATTTTCTACGCTTTTATACCTCGTTATGGGTTGGCTAATTGTTTTCGATTATGCTAATGTAACAAATGCCATAGGCTCTGATGGTATCTTTTGGTTAATATCAGGAGGTGCTTTTTATACAATTGGTATTATATTTTATGTATTTGAGCGTATTCCTTATAACCACGTCATTTGGCATTTATTTGTTTTAGGTGGTGCTATTTGCCATTTTTTTATGATTTTTTGGCATGTGATTTAGTTTGAAGATTTTTTTGAACCAATCATCTTCTTCAAAATAACAATCTGTCCCAAATGATAATGGGTATGTTCTATCAATCCTAAAATATTGCTCACATAAGTCCCATATTTCTTATTCACAAAATTGTCATTTAGTTTTTCGTCTGGAAACTGGGAAACAAGTTTAATAAAATACTCGGCTTCATTCCAAAGTGTATTAAGAAAGGATTCCCATTCTTTCTGTGATTTCAATGCAGGAAAATCGTAACTAAACTTATCCCTTATTAACAGTTCACCACCTTCAAACACAGAGGTAACGCCTTTTATAAAATAATGGATATGATAGGTGAGTGCTAAAATTGAATTGCATCCTTCAATTTTATAAGTTGCGGTTTCTAATGAGATACCCGAAACAGAATCTTTGAAGTTAACAGCTGTCCAGTTTCCGCCAAAATAAACTTGATGTAAATGTTTTGCTAGCTGTTTTGAAGTAGGCATTTTTCAAAATTTAATTTATGGCAATGTCTTATTAGCTTGTTTAGGGATTTTCAGGTAATTGATTGATTCCGCATAAATTCAAAAGCTCCTAAACGAAGATTTATGCCATGCTCAAGATAAGCCTTCATGCAAGCCAAAAAATTTGCCCAACCCTCTGTATTGTTGCCAAACCATTTTAAATTGGTTTCGTTAAGTTCTTTTTCTTCTTCCGTAATTCTTACAACTACTGACTTATCTGCTTGTTCATCTAAACGAATTGTAACCGTTGTATCTGCATCCCAAACAAATGAGACTAGTTTATTTGGCTCAATTTTAATATTGTTAATTATGCTTTTATGCTCTGGGAATTCGGGCCACTTCCAAATTATTTCTTTTCCTTCTTCAAGTCTTCCTGTGCTTTCAGAAATAAAAAATGATACATTTTTTGAGGGTTTACTAAACTTTCAAAAATTTCTTCTTTTGATTTTTGAATTTGTAAAGCTGCTTTAATTTTAAGTTTCATTTACAGTTGTTTTTTTAAGACCTATGGTCTAATCATGTCTTCATACTCATAAAAAAAAGCTTCAAATTTGCTCATCTTTTTGTTAAAAAACTCCATAACATCTCGCCATGTGTTTTTATTGTGAATAGAAACTTTTTGCATTAATGGTACATAGATTCGGGAGATTTCTTTACCATTTTCCAAAAAGTATTCTTCTTCATAAATGGCATTTGGTAGGTATTCGCTTTTTAAAATACTTTTTAAAGCTACTAATTTTTCCCAAGAATTGATACGATTTTCTAAATCATCTTCGAGATCTAGAGCTACTAAAGCAGATTTTGTATCAAAATGAAACTTAAAAGAGAATCCTTTTATCTTAGTATCATACAGAATCCATTTTCTTGGAAAAGACTTTCCGAAACTAGTCCAAAATTCTTGGCGTAATTGTCTTGATTCTTCTTTAGAAAACATATTAAATATAATAAGCAATTATAACTCCTAAGCAAATTGCTACTAATTTAGATAAATTAAATTTATGGCCTTCACCAGCTTCAAACAATATAGTAGTGGAAATATGTAAAAATATGCCTATTACAAGTGCGTTTATTACATCAATATAATCTGCAATGAAAAGATTGTTATTGGATATATATGTACCAAGAGGAGTCATTAAACCAAAAACTAGTAAAAATCCGAAGATTTTTACCTTCCCATAATTAGATTGTAATAAAAATGCTGTAATTAAAGCTGCAATAGGGATTTTATGAATTAAAACACCATAAACCATATCGTTATGCTGATGAATTGGAAATCCCTCTAAAAAGCTATGGATACATAAGCTTACAAAGAGTAACCAAGGAAAATGTGTGTTTTCCTTGCTAATGTGCACGTGGCCATGTTCAGCTCCTTTTGAGAAAAATTCTAAAATAATTTGAAGCAAAATACCAGCCATTATATAAACACCACTTTTTTTAGCTTCTAAGTGCTCATACACCTCAGGCAGTAAATCAAACAAAGTTAATGCTAATAAAAAAGCACCACTAAAAGACAACAGTAGTTTTGAATATTGGGATTTTTGTTTTTTTGTGATATAGGCAATGGCAATACCAATAATTATAGCATATATGGGAAATAAATAGTTATTCATGCGTTCAATTTACTTAAAAATCAATATCAAACGTTCAGAATGTTTTGTATCGAATTTCCGTAATTTATAATCTCCAAATACATCTAACAAATAGACTCCTGCTTTTTCAAACAAAATTTCAAAATCTTTTAAAGTCAAAGCTTTTACCCGTTCTTGAAATTCAAAATGTTCTCCTTCAATTTCAAAATTGATGTCTTTGATAATATAGCCATTTTCAACTTTTCGTTTTTGATGGAAGTCTATACCTTGAACTGTCTTTACATTTTCAGCCACTAAGTTTTCAATGACATAATTGACATTCATAAAGTCTATGACACCAAACCCAAATTCGTTTAGTTCTGTTTGTATTGCCTTAATTGTTTTTAGGTTACAGTCATCAGAATCAAAATAACCAAAACTGGTAAATAGGTTGAAAACTGCATCAAACTTTTTTGGGTAAGGTTTTGTCATATCATGCACGTCAAACTTCAAGGTTTCGTTTTCGTATTGTTTGGCATGTGCAATGCTCTGTTCAGATAAATCTACACCAGTTACATTAAAACCTAAAGAGTTTAGATATACCGAATGCCTACCTTTTCCACAGGCTAAATCGAGTATTTTACCGTGCTCTGGTATGTTTAAATAATTGGTAAGATTATCCATAAACACTTGTGCTTCAGAATAATCTCTGTCTTTGTAAAGTATGTGGTAGTACGGAGTGTCAAACCACGATGCGTACCACTGTTTGGTTTGTTGAGTCATAGTATATATTGTCCTTCGACTTGGCAAAAATACTGTATTTTTGTAATCTATTTGCTCGCTAAGCGAGATTTGAAGATTATAAGGCCTATAAAAATAATATGCCTATTACAAATGTTTCTCTCTCAGTTAACTTTGAGAACTTTTATTTAATTTATGGACGATAATTTTAAGATGGTAGCCAAAACTCTATTTGGCTTTGAAGATGTTTTAGCAAAGGAATTGACACAACTTGGTGCAATGGATGTTGAAAAAGGTGTACGAAACGTAAGTTTTGTCGGAGACAAGGGCTTTATGTATAAAGCTAACCTTGGTATTAGGACGGCAATAAAAATCTTAAAGCCAATTAAATCTTTTAGAGTTGCCAGAGAAGAAGATCTATATAAAAACGTAAAGAATATTAAATGGGAAAACTATCTTAAACCTACAGGGTCATTGGCTGTGGACGCAACTGTAAACCACAGTGTATTTACCCACTCACAGTACACAGCGTTAAAGACTAAGGATGCCATTGTAGATCGTTTTAGAGAAAACGATGGAACTAGACCAGACGTTGATTTACGTTTTCCAGATTTAAAAATAAATGTACATATAGATCGTCAACGTTGTACTATTTCGCTAGATACTTCAGGCGAATCTTTGCATAGGCGTGGTTATAAAACCGCAACTAATATTGCTCCCATAAATGAAGTTTTAGCTGCTGGTTTAATTATGATGAGCGGATGGGATGGACAAACGGATTTTATGGATCCGATGTGTGGTAGTGGTACAATTTTAGCCGAAGCTGCAATGATAGCATGCAATATTCCACCAAATTTGATGCGAAAGGAATTTGCTTTTGAAAGATGGAGCGATTGGGATGTGGATTTATTTGAAAAAATAGAAGAATCCCTTTTGAAAAAAACCCGTGATTTTCATTACAAAATTCTGGGTTATGATAAATCTCCGTCTGCTGTGGCAAAAGCAAAAAAAAATATTAAAAATGCACATTTAGATGAGTTTATCCATATTCAACATGAAGATTTTTTTAAAACTCAAAAAGCTGGTGAGGATAAATTGCATATGGTTTTCAATCCGCCTTATGGTGAGCGTTTAGAGAATTTAAATGTCGAAGAATTTTATGGAAATATTGGCTCTACATTAAAACATGGTTATCCAAATACAAATGCGTGGTTAGTGACATCCAATCTAGAGGCTTTAAAGTTTGTGGGATTACGTCCTTCTCGAAAAATAAAGGTATTCAATGCTAAACTTGAAGCACGATTGGTGAAGTACGAAATGTACGAAGGTAGTAGAAAAGCAAAAAAACAGTAGTTATCTTTTGGGTTTTTAATATATTCAAATGGTTAAATTAACCATTCAATTCCTCTAATTTTAAATTATAATCGTACTGCAAATCTTCATGCATTGCACTGATTTTCTTTTTAATTGAAATGATTTGTCGCTCGTATAAATTACTGAGTGTTTTGTTTCTGTGTATAGAAGGTTTAATATCATTTAACCGTTCGCAAAAGTAAAGGAGGAGTTCTATTTCGGTCGATTTTTTTAAGGAATAGCGACTGTATGTTCTTATTTGTCTCAGAATTTTACGAATGGTTTTTTTCATATAAAAATAACTATCCGTATTTATACCCTCAAACATCTCATCTAAAGTAGATTTTACACTTGCAATGTAGCTATCTTCATCGTGAGCTTCAAACAACAAATAGGTGAGTAGTGCTTTGTTTTCTTTTTTAAACTTACCCAAGCGCAAGCATAACTCCAATAGGTCTTCTTTAGAATGGTGTTTTAACTCTTTTTTAATAGCAACTATAGATTCAATTTTCATATGAATTAGCGTTTTCCTTTTAAAAGATTAATACTTACCGTAGCTAATTCGTTATCAGGAAACCTCGCGAAGTGTTTTTCAACAGGCTGTAAGCCTGCCTTTTTTGCCATTGACTTAAATACATCTATCTCAACAATGTATTGGTCGCTATAACCATGCGTAGCATCGTAAGCTGTGGCTGCTGTTTTACCAATATTTTTAGCTGTTAATGTTGGGTTTATGGTGTGTAGCTCTATGATGAGCAGCCCAAATTTTTCAACATAAGGTTTCCATTTTTCCAAATGTTCTAAAAGGGAGGCTTCAACATGATTGTTTGCTAATCTTTTTCCTTTTGAAGCATAAGCACCTGAAGAAGAGCTTACGAAATCATATTCTTTTTTTGGCGCTTCCCAAATTCTGTTATGATCTAAAAACGTTCGGACGTTTAGTAAATCATGAAGCGCAATGTTGTAATCTTCCTTTAAATCTGCAGCCAATAAATCAGGGTTGCCAATATCTCCCCAAATTACTTTTGCCCATATATCTGCTTTTATAAGATTGGCTCGTGTAACATGTAATGCAGCTTTGTTAAAATCTGCTCCAACCAAAAACAAGGGATGGTCGTCTAATAACTTTCCGCGTAAGGTTTGTTTCTCAATCACATTAAAAATGTGTTCAATAAACGCTCCGTTGCCACAACCCATATCTAAAATCCCTTTTGGTTGCTCATCTATTGGCTTGTTAAATAGGTCAATAATCACTTCATCAATAACCTTAAAATAGGTAGCATGTGCGCCACCACTTCCCCAAACATTCATTTCTCGATGGACATGTTTTTCAGTTTGTTCTGGCGAATCAGTTTTTAAAATTAAAGGATTACCAAAAATCAGTTCGTCTAACTGTAAAAAAGTGGGTATATATGAAACTGTTACTCCGTATGCACTAGCACGCTTAGCAAAAAACAATCCTTCATCCGTAAACTGATAAGTGTTTTTTCTTTTTGTAAACCAACCTAAATGTGCCAAAAAATCTAAAATCTTTTTAAAGCTTTCGGGATTTTTATGATATTCTTCTGCCGTAAAAGAAGCTTCCATAAAATATTTATGAAATAAACCGTTGACACCCAAGAGTACTATAATTGGTGCAGCAATAACACCTTCAATATGTTTTAGTATTTGAAATTCTATTGAGTTTTCATCAGAAATATCTAACCCATATTTGTTTTCAAAGGTTTTAAAAATCCGTTCTAAAACAATAAAAGCATCTGTACTTATAATTTTTTCAGTTGCAAACTGATCTGAATATTTTAAAAGTCTAACGCCTTCTTCATAAAGGTTTACAAGAGAAAATGCCTTTTCACTTTTTTTGTTGGTTTTATATGTAACTGAATTAGCCTTATTATCTAAATGCTGATTTAACCAACCTTGAGAACATAATACACGTAATGCTACATTTAAGTAACCCTCATTAGCGCTGAAGATTTTTGATAGATTGTGTAGCTCAACTGTTTCATGTTTTAAAATATAGTCTAAAATCCCTTTTTTATGTAAAGAAAAAGCTGAAGTTGCTGTAGCTATGCCATCTAGATGCCTAAATATGGTAGCTCTAAGTATGGATTTATCAGATTTTGTAAGCATACACTTTTGGTTTGATATAAATATAAAAAAACCATCGGTTAGACGATGGTTTTTTGAATTAAAATAAGTGTTACGATTATCTCAGTTTAGGGTAATCAGCAGGACTCATTTCATGCATAATTCCGTAAACCATTTCAAAAATATCTTCAGCTGAAGGTTTTGAGAAATAATCACCATCAGTTCCGTATGCTGGTCGGTGTGGTTTTGCAGCTAACGTCTTTGGCTGACTGTCTAAATACATGTAAGCATTTTGTTCATTTAAAATCTGATCTAAAATATATGCTGAAGCTCCACCTTTTACATCCTCATCTATAATCATAAGTCTATTGGTTTTAGCGATGCTTTTTACAATATCTTGATTTAAGTCAAATGGTAAAAGGGATTGTATATCAATGATTTCGGCATCAATTCCAACTTCTAAAAGTTCTTTTGCGGCTTGTTCTACCAAGCGTAATGTTGAACCGTAGGAAACCAAAGTTATATCAGTTCCTTCTTTAATGGTTTCTACGACACCTAAAGGGGTTTTAAATTCACCAATATTATTTGGCATTTTTTCTTTTAGGCGATAACCATTTAAACACTCAACTATTAATGCAGGTTCGTCACTTTCCAAAAGGGTATTGTAAAATCCTGCCGCTTTGGTCATGTTTCTTGGTACCAAAACATGGATACCTCTAATAAGGTTAAGTACACCTCCCATTTGTGAACCAGAATGCCATATGCCTTCTAATCGGTGTCCACGAGTTCTAATAATTAACGGTGATTTTTGTCTTCCTCTAGTTCTGTATTGGAGCGTAGCCAAATCATCACTCATAATTTGAAGTGCATATAGAATATAATCTAAATATTGAATCTCTGCAATAGGACGTAAACCACGCATAGCCATGCCTATACCTTGACCTAAAATAGTAGCCTCCCTGATACCAGTGTCGGCAACTCTCAAGGCTCCAAATTTTTCTTGTAAACCTTCAAGTCCTTGATTAACATCACCAATATGGCCAGCATCTTCTCCAAACACTAATGCTTCAGGATATTTTGAAAAAATAGCTTCAAAATTATCTCTCAAAACAACTCTACCATCTACCTTTTCAGCATCTGAGCTGTAAGTTGGTAATACTTCTGTTTGGTTCGTAACTTTGTTTTCTGAGTGACTGTATAGATGAGAACTATACTTTGGTTGTACAGCTTCAATATAATTATTAATCCAATTTTGAAGTTGGGTTTTTTCAGCTGAAGTTTCAGATACAAGGTAACGTAATGCCTTACGAGCAGTAGATAATAAATCTTTACGTAAAGGCTCTTTAATAGATTCTAAATCATTTTTTAACTTGGTGATAAAAACACGGTTGTTACTAGATGAAGCAACCTTTTCTAACAGAGCAATAATTTCTTTATGTTCAGATTTTACTGGATTTATGAAAGCAGACCAAGCTGCTTTTTTACCATCTCTAACGTCTTTTTTAATATTTTTTTCTAAAGTTTTTAACTCATCATCAGTAGCTATATTGTTCTCAATCATCCACAGACGCATTTGAACATTACAATCATATTCTTTTTCCCACGCTAAACGCGCTTCATCTTTATATCGTTCATGCGAGCCAGATGTTGAGTGACCTTGCGGTTGAGTTAATTCTTGTACGTGAATCATCACTGGGACATGCTCATTTCGAGAGATCTTTGCAGCACGTTGGTAGGTATCAATCAGTTCAGGATAGTTCCAGCCATTTACTCTAAATATTTCATAGCCTTGGTTTTCTTCATCTCTTTGAAAACCTTTTAAAATTTCAGATATATTTTCTTTTGTGGTTTGGTGCCTGGCATGTACTGAAATGCCATACTCGTCATCCCAAATACTAATTACCATAGGAACCTGTAAAACACCAGCTGCATTTATGGTTTCAAAAAACAGTCCTTCACTTGTACTGGCGTTACCAATAGTTCCCCAAGCAATTTCGTTACCTTTTTTTGAAAAATTTGTAGTGTCTATACCATCTACATTTCTATATATTTTAGAGGCTTGCGCCAAACCCAAGAGTCTTGGCATTTGCCCTGCAGTGGGTGAAATATCTGCGCTACTGTTTTTCTGTTCGGTTAGGTTTTTCCAATTACCGTTTTCATCTAAACTTTGTGTAGCAAAATGACCTCCCATTTGGCGACCAGCAGACATTGGTTCGTCTTTTAATTCTGTATTGCCATATAATCCTGCAAAAAACTGTTCTATTGTTAGTTTGCCAATAGCCATCATAAAGGTTTGATCTCTGTAGTAACCCGATCTAAAATCTCCGTTTTTAAAAGCTTTGGCCCAAGCAATTTGTGGCACCTCTTTACCATCACCAAAAATCCCGAATTTTGCTTTTCCGGTTAAGACTTCTCTACGACCCAACAAACTACATTCTCTACTTGTAACTGCAAGCTTATAATCTTTTAAAACTTCTGATTTAAAATCTTCAAATGTTATTTCTGTTTTTGTATCGTGATTTGCCTTCATAGTGGTCATATTTAAGTCTTGCAAAATTACTCAACTTTGGTGTGTTTTGCAATAGGATGAAATGTTATAATATTGAATTATTCTTAGTAATCCAACAGAAAAACAGATAATTATTTAAATTAATTTGTTGATTTAACTTTTCAGTAAGAATTTATCAATACCACTTGCGTCTAAACAAGCCAAGTAAAACCTGAGGGTCTACAGAAATGATAAATCTAATACTTTGTGCGTAGTCTGGTTGTGCTATTTCCCAACCCAAATTAGAATATACAGGGAAATAAAGCTCGAAGTAATCTTCTACTAAATTTAAACGAATACCAGAGTCGTAAACAAACTTGGCATTGCTATATTTATTTTTTATGAAACCAATATCACCATAGGCCTGAATATATCTCCAGATAGAGGTGCTTACGTTTGCGGTGGTAATCCATTGATTAGCGAATTCGGTTTCTAATTGCGATTTAAAACCACCTTCTGCAATAATAATTTGTTGGCTAAATAAACCCTCTGCTTCTGAGCGACCTAAATAGTTTAGGTCAAACAGATAATCTGTTGGTCTGTCTAAAGCAAAACTGAAAAAATCAGAATCTGGATTGGTGTCGTTATCTAGAAAGATTCCGGCAAAAATCCTGAAATTGATATTACGATTACTTTTTGTTAATTTCCTGAATTCATAATTCAGTGATAGCTTACTGAATTTATCAGCGTATTGAAAGTCTGTGGCAAACCTTGAATAATTTATAATGCCAGGATTTGAACTTGTATATCTTAGGTTGAATACTCCGTAATCTGGTTCATCCACCACAACTGTAGCGTCAGGGCCAACATCACGTTCAATACTTACATACCTTGCAGATATACTCTCAACTTTATTCGATCTTAAATCGTCATTGTCCCTAAAACTAAAGGAAATTGAAGGTCTTATTCTTGTAAAATAAGCGTCCTCAGCAAACGACTGGTAGGCTGTAGATAGGCCATAACCTATATCGTAAAGATTTTTCTTATCTAGGTTGTGTGTATAAAAAACACTAAATCCACCAGTAAATGATTTAGAACGTGTGGCATATTGTGGTGAAAACTTATAATTTAAGCGCTTTCTTAAAATAGTTTTATTATAAACTTTGGTACCTAAGGTTAAACCATCATAGATATTATTGAATTCAACTAAAGGCATCAGAAAAATCTGATTGTAATACGGATCTTCAATATCTTTAAATAACCGGAATTGTAAAGGTTTATTATTAAAGAAAGAACCATTTACAGCTCTATAGTTGTCTCGTTGATTAAATTCTGGGATGGTGTTATCAAAATCCAACACTAATTTGTCTGCGTTGTCCTTAGATATGGTAACGGTTTTTGATTGCTTAATATTTTCTATCCAAAGTTTATCTATAACGGTATCATTATTCACTTTAAAAAGTGATATGGGCATACTGTTATTTCGTTTGTTTTTAATGGTAACGTTTATAGAATCTTCTGTTGTTTTAACCGATTTAATTTTAAAATCAATTTTGTGTCTTGTGCCAACATAATCCGTAAAGAACCAATCAATATCTTTATCTGTTTTAGCCTTTATATAAGTTTCAAAATCAGTTATAGAAACATTCTTAAGTTTATTTCTTTTTACAAATGTTGATAGTATTTGGTCCATGTCAACATCTTCAGCAAAATCCCCTAGGTAATTTAAACCAAGACCAGCTTTATATTTACCAGCAATGTTAGCATTAAACTTTGTTAAGGAATCTAACGATGTGGTTAGTGGTTGATCTAAATTTTTACGTGCTATCTCCATAGAGTAGAGAAAGTACTGATAGTTAAATTCTAAATCTGCAGCGTGAAATGCTCTTATACCCCAAACATCTGCCAATGTGCCCAAAAGTTTTACTCCAGGATAATATTCATCCGCATATTTCATTAAAAGATAAATCTGTATGCCTTCACTGAGCCAATGTTCTTTTCTTGGGTTAAGCAGCAATGTATTGTCTAGATACTTTTTGAGAGCGGTTTTTAATAATTTTAATTCAAACTGAAACTGGCTAGGAAAGGGTCTAAGGAAATCAGGTAATTGATTTAAACCATATAGCGGATTTTTGTTGTAATCTAATTGGGTTACCAGCATTTGTCTGTGCGGATATTCACCAAGATTATCAGTAATGAAATTAGTGATTTTATCAATTAGAATAGCTTTTTCTGGCTCCTTTAAACCTTTTTCATTTAAATCTGACTGTACAATAAAATCTTCTGTTTGAATAAAACGATATCGAGGAAACCTATTCAATGACAAGAACGTGTCAACTCTATCATTACCTACAAGAATGGTTGTTAAAGTATTATTTCCAACATTGGATACTTGGTTATAAAGATCTAGCTCAGAAGTAGCCCTGTAATTTAAAGGGTGAGTGATACTCAGTGTAATATCTGATTTAGGAACGTAAAGGTCATTAAGATTTTTATTGCTATAATACTGCCATTTTCCATCGTAAACCGCTGGTGTAATATACCAGTGTTTAAGGTTGAAATTTTTAGTGTCGGTAAATCCATAATCTGTAAATGTGGCGCTAGGTAGAACAATAGTGTACTCTAATTTTAAAGTATATGAAGCTCCTGGATCAATAGGATTCTTTAAAGTTATTTTTAAAACATCTGGGTGATTGTCTAAATAGTTATAATCCAACCTTTGGGATGCATTGTCTTCCATTTTGGTAATAGTTGTAAAACCACGCTCTCTATCTTTTGCTAAATGAAACCTAGTGCTAAATTCTTCTTCAAAACGCTTAGCTAAAGGAGTTGTTTTGGTGGAGTAGGCGTTGTTCCAATCGTTCAAATAAATCTCATTCCATACAGTGTCTGAATTGTTTTGATACGTAATAGTCTGTGAAATAGCTATAGATTTCGTTTTAACATCTACACGTGCTTCAATATCCATTTTGTTTTGGGAAGATAGTGTGGCACAGAAGGCAAGGGAAAAAACAAATATGAATAAAGCTCTAATCAATTAGCAATTACGAATTTTACAGGATTTAAATTTGAATTTGGTACTGCTAAGAAATAAAGCCCAGAATTTAAGTTCGAAACATTAAAAGCTTGTCTGTAACTAGAATTGGTCGTGAATGTTTTTACGTTTTGACCAATACTGTTATAGATTATTAAATCTCGATTAAAAAGTTGTGGTGTGTCTACATAAATAATCAACTCACCAGAAATTAAGGTCTTTTTCAAAAGCAATTTATTAGAAACCAAATTTTCCTCAACTGTAAGCAAAGAAGCATCGGTTTCTAATGATACTGTAACGGGCAGATGGTCACTAAAATTGTGTAACGCATCTCTAACTTCAAAAGAAAACAATGGGCCATCACAATCCGAAGAATTAATGCGTCTATTTCTACAAGTGGTTGTTTCGTTGTTTCCATAAACTTGATAAGAGTCGTTTACATAGTTAATGGTTGTGTTACCCAACATGTTTTGTGAAGTTAATATAAAATCAAACCTGTCATCAAAACCTCCTGTAGTACCTCCCATACCGGTTTGTGTACGTGTAGATTGTGTAAAGACATCTACATAGCTGCTATTGTTATGCCAGCTACCAACCCGGTTTTCAGGATCTACAAAAGGAATGTTATTGTTGTTGTCTAATAATTCTTGAAAAGCAGATTCTGAACCTGTGTAAAGGTTAAGGTCTCCACCAAGCAAAACATTTGTATTTGAAGGTAAGGTGTTTAAGTAGGCATTTAATTCTTGAGTCATTTCAAAGCGCTTCTGGGCATTATCAGTTCCACTAGAGGCTTTTAAATGGCAAACCACAACATAGAGTTCAACAGGCTCAGTTTCTTGGTTAACAGTATTCAGCAATAACTTATATATATTAAAGTCTCTTAAACCCGTTGGAACAATTATTTCCTCTTCAAGATTAAACTTACTGGTGTCATAGTACAACAAATTTTGAAGATCGTTTTGGTCACCAAAGTCATCATCTGAGGTGTTAGACACATAAGTTGCCATTTCAAAGTTAGGGCTAATAGCCGTTTTGGTGATGTTTAGAATATTATTGGCACCTGTGATATTGTTAAGCTCACAAACCAGAAACAAATCGGGTTGGTAATCCAATAAAATATATTCCAAATCATCCTCCCTGTCGGCAACAGCATCTTCTAAAGGATAGTTTAGGAGATTATAAAACATTACCTTAAATGTTGATTGTGCTTTACAGTTTAAAGTAAAAAATAAACCAACGACTACCAATCTGAAAATAAGGTTCTTTTTCATAGGCTTGAAATATCCGATAAATTAATTAGAAATTAGGGCTTAAGTTGTATTCTTTGTAGAAACTATTTAGAATATCAATAACTTCATCAGCAGAATCAACCAGATGGATAAGGTCTAAATCCTCAGCACTGATATTTTTGGCATCAATTAATGTTTTCTTTACCCAATCCATTAAGCCACCCCAAAATTCGGTTCCCACTAGAATAATAGGAAAAGATTCTATTTTATGGGTCTGTATCAAGGTAATAGCTTCAAAGAGTTCATCGAGTGTCCCAAAGCCGCCTGGCATTACTACAAAGCCTTGAGAGTATTTTACAAACATTACTTTTCTAACGAAAAAATAATCAAAATCAAGACTTTTATCATTGTCAATGTATGGGTTATCGTGTTGCTCAAAAGGTAAATCAATATTAAGGCCAACAGAAGTTCCGCCTGCAATGTGTGCTCCTTTATTACCAGCTTCCATAATTCCTGGGCCTCCACCAGTAATTACTCCATATCCATGATCTACTATTTTATTGGCTACTTCTTCAGCTAGTTTGTAATATTTATGGTCTGGTTTAGTACGTGCAGAACCAAATATAGACACACATGGTCCAATTTTGCTCAACTTTTCGTAACCACTGACAAACTCGCCCATTATTTTGAATATAGCCCAAGAATCGTTGGTCTTTATTTCGTTCCAGCCTTTATGTTTTTGTTCTATTCTCATGTTTTATATAAAATTTCATTTGAGGTCGAGCAAATTTAAAGCAAATTGTGTAATATCATCTGTTATAAGCAAAAAATAAGCGTACAGTTATTTTATAAACTGAACGCTTAATATAATTTCTCAACTATAATCTCTCTATAGTGGTCGTCTTCCTGAAATAATATTATACAAAATAACAATTACAGCAATAACAAGGAGAATGTGTATAAGGCTACTAGTCCCAATACCAGGAATAATATCTAGCATACCTAATAACCATGCAATTATACAAATTACCGCTACAAGCCAAAGAATACCTTTCATGATTTTTGATTTTATTTGTTAGTTGTTCTAAAGTAAGAATTATTTATAAATAAAACAAAATCTAAGCCTTATGAGTTAACAATACTATTAAATACGCTATTAATCATTTAACAGTAAATTGTATCGAGAAGCGATACAACCATCCAAAAACAAGCAGCCCAATTCCTAACTCAATTCTTTCTTCAAAAACTGAGCGGTATAACTCTTTTTATCCTTAGCGACTTGTTCTGGTGTGCCTTTGGCAACGACTTGTCCGCCTTTTTTTCCACCTTCGTAACCTATGTCTATAATGTAATCTACAGTCTTTATAACATCAAGATTATGCTCAATAATTAATACGGTGTTGCCTTTATCCACAAGTTTGTTAAGCACTTTCATTAATACGCGTATATCTTCAAAATGAAGCCCTGTTGTAGGTTCATCTAAAATATAGAAAGTGTTTCCGGTATCGCGTTTACTCAATTCCGTAGCAAGTTTTATACGCTGGGCTTCACCTCCAGATAGCGTAGTGCTTTGCTGTCCTAGAGTAATGTAGCCTAGGCCCACATCTTGTATGGTTTTTAGTTTGCGGTATATTTTTGGGATATGCTCAAAGAAACTTACGGCTTCATTAATGGTCATATTGAGGACATCACTAATGGATTTTCCTTTATAGCGAATCTCTAAGGTTTCACGGTTAAAACGTTTGCCTTGGCAGGTTTCACATTCTACATAAACATCTGGTAAAAAATTCATCTCAATAACACGGACACCAGCTCCTTGGCAAGTTTCACAACGACCTCCCTTAACGTTAAAGCTAAAACGACCTGGTTTGTAGCCTCGGATCATAGCTTCTGGAATCTTGGCAAACAGACTACGGACTTCATCAAAGGTTTTAGTATAGGTAGCTGGGTTACTTCTAGGAGTTCTGCCTATTGGAGATTGGTTAATGTCTATCACCTTGTCTAAATGGTCTAACCCCTTTATGCTCTTGTAAGGCATCGGTTTTTTTACTCCATTAAAATAATGGTTATTCATTATAGGATAGAGCGTTTCATTGATAAGGGTAGATTTCCCACTGCCTGAAACTCCTGTAACTCCAATCATTTTACCCAATGGAATAGATATATCTACGTTCTTTAGGTTATTTCCTGTACAGCCTTTAAGTACCAATGTTTTGCCATTGCCTTTGCGGCGTTCTTTAGGAACCTCTATTTCTTTGGTGCCATTAAGGTAATCTGCTGTAAGGGTATGTTCCTTTAAAAGTTGCTTTGGTGTGCCTTCACTTATTATTTCACCTCCATGTTTCCCTGCAAACGGACCTATGTCAATCACGTGGTCAGCACGTTCTATCATATCCTTGTCATGTTCTACAACGATTACAGAATTGCCTACATCGCGTAGCGACACTAAGGAGTTAATCAATTTTTCATTATCGCGTTGATGCAGTCCTATACTTGGTTCGTCTAAAATATAGAGTACTCCAACTAGTTGCGAACCAATCTGTGTAGCTAATCTTATCCGTTGCGCCTCACCACCGGATAATGATTTAGAACTTCGGTTTAGGGACAGGTAGGTTAGACCAACATCCAATAGAAATTGAACCCTGTTCTTTATTTCCTTCACTATTTCGGCTGAAATCTTTCGCTGCTTTTCGGTGAGTCTATCGTTAAGGTCATGTAACCACGCTCTCAATTCTACAATATCCATAGATACCAAGTCTGCAATACTTTTTCCGTCTACCTTAAAGTAGAGGGATTCTTTGCGTAAGCGTGAGCCTTCACAAACAGGGCATTCTACCTTGTCCATATACTCTTTTGCCCAACGTACCAATGAGGTAGAGTTAGAGTTGTATTGGTTCTCAATGAAATTAGCTACACCTTCAAAGTCTATATTGTAGTTGCGCTTTACTCCAAGGATTTTACTATCAACCGTAAAGGTATCTTTTCCTCCATAGAGAATAATGTTCTTGGCATCGTTGGGAATGTCTTTCCAAGGGTCGTTCAGTGAGAACTCAAAGCGTTGTGCTATGGTTTCAAATTGTTTAAAAATCCAGCTTTTCTTTTGCGGGCCATGTGGAGCAAGCGCACCGTTTTTTATTGAAAGAGTTTCGTTGGGAACCAATTTACGTTCATTGACCACGTAGAGTTCGCCAATGCCATTACAGTTGGGGCAGGCTCCTTTTGGGGAATTGAACGAGAAATTATTGGGTTCTGGGTTAGGGTACGATATTCCAGAGGTGGGACACATTAAATTACGACTGAAAAAACGAGGTTCGTTGGTGTCTTGGTCTATCACCATCAGCACATCGTCTCCGTGATACATTGCCGTATTAATGCTTTCCATTAAGCGTTTTTCATTGTCTTGGGATGCATCAATCTTAAGCCTATCTATTACAATTTCAATATCGTGGGTTTTGTAACGGTCTAGTTTCATTCCTTTTTCAAGGTCCACTATTTCTCCATCGGTACGTACTTTTACAAAGCCTTGCTTGGCTATTTGTTCAAATAACTCACGGTAATGCCCTTTTCGTGATCTAATAACAGGCGAGAGGATATTGATGCGTTTACCGTTGTAGGATTCCAATATCAGGTCCTTAATTTGCTCATCGCTATAGCTTACCATTTGTTCGCCAGTTTTATAACTGTAGGCATCGGCTGCTCTTGCATAGAGCAATCGCAGAAAGTCATAGACCTCTGTTATGGTACCGACTGTAGAGCGTGGCGATTTGCTTGTGGTTTTCTGTTCTATGGCAATGACAGGGGAGAGGCCATCGATCTTATCTACATCTGGTCGCTCTAGGCTTCCTAGGAACTGCCTTGCGTAGGCGGAAAAGGTTTCTATGTAACGGCGTTGCCCTTCGGCATAAATAGTGTCGAAGGCCAGTGACGATTTTCCACTGCCTGAGAGTCCGGTGATAACGACCAGTTTTTCTCGTGGTATGGTGACGTCTATATTTTTTAGGTTGTGTACGCGTGCTCCTTTTACTTCAATGGCATCGTTGAATTGGCTCATAAATGGTAATCCTCCTTCTGTTGTTTTTTGCAAAGTTGCAAAGGTAAGTATTTTAGATGTTAAAAGATGTGAAGGTTTGTTAGATGTTGTTATTGTAATGTGACTTAGTGATGCTGTTTGTGTTTTGTAGGAAAAACCGATAGCTGACCCGCTTATGACCCGCTTATGACCCGAGGATGATGCGGGTATGACCTTTGGATGGGTTGGTTGAAGTTTTGGTTATTTGTTTATGGGATGGATTGCTTCTCGATACGATTTTGACTTTGGGGTCAAAATCACTCGAAGTGACGGTTGTGTTTGTTGGTTTATGGGTTTATTTGTTTATGGGTTGTTTAGATGCTCTTTTTTTCTTGATAAAAAAAGGAGCCAAAAAAATCAAGACTGCCGATGATTTAGCTAAACCTTTTGTTTGCTACGGCGCAAAAATGATGGGCTTTGGTCGGTTTTGTGTTTTGGGGTTCCCCAGTGGCTTTGTTTCTGGTTGATGCTTTTGTTTTTCTATCGATTTTTGCTCTTTCCTACGCTTCACTTCAGGTTTTACGCTAAATGATCGGAGGTCGGGGGCTTGCGGATTTGTTGATGGGTTTATGGATTTATGGGAGGGTTGGATTGCTTCTCGATACTATTTTGACTTATTGGTCAAAATCACTCGAAGTGACGGTTGTGTTTGTTTATTGGTTTATATGTTTATGGGATGAGCACTAATTTAAAGGATTAGAGGTCATAAATTTATTTTAGTTGCTTAATTTTATTTAACTAATAGTAAATCTAAAAAATGGAAAAATTATTAAAAATTATAGGTGCGGCTTGGGGCGCAAAAAAAATAGGTGGTGGAGCGTGTGGCTGTATTGGTACCATTGTGGTCTTCTTGATTTTGTATTGGCTGCTTGGTTTTGTGTTTGATATGTTCTAGATGTTGGTGTTTGGTGGGTGTTTGATTGGTGTGTGGTTTACCTTCTCGATACTCTTTTGACTGGTAGAATTAAGGAGATGTTTATTTGTTGAAGGGTTGATGTGCTTATCGGCTTAGAGGGGTGCTTACTATAAAGTAATAATTAAAAGTATTTGCTTTAAAGGCCCTTTTCCGTATAAAGCGATTACCTTTAAACATTCATAAAAAGATATAAAATAAATGGATATAAAATTAGCAGTACTCATAGATGGGGATAATATACCTTCTGCTTATGTAAAAGAAATGATGGAGGAAATTGCTAAATATGGCAATCCAACCATAAAGCGTATATATGGCGATTGGACCAAGCCCCATTTGTCTAAATGGAAAAACATGTTGTTGGAAAATGCCATAACACCCATACAGCAATACGGCTATACCACTGGTAAAAACGCTACAGATTCTGCCATGATTATTGATGCCATGGATATTTTGTATTCTGAAAAAGTAGATGGATTCTGCCTAGTGTCTAGTGATAGCGATTTTACACGTTTGGCCACCCGTTTGCGCGAAGCAGGAATGAAAGTGTATGGTATTGGTGAAAAGAAAACTCCCAATCCGTTTATTGTAGCCTGTGATAAATTTATTTATATAGAGATTCTTAAAAATATAACGGATGAAAGTGCTTTGGAGTCTAGTCCAAAAGCTTTAAGGACTAAAACCAATTACGATAACATAACACCAAAAGAGATTAAGCTTATTGCAACCACCATAGATGATGTTGCGGATGATGATGGATGGGCTTTTTTAGGTGACGTTGGTAGCTTGCTACAAAAGAAACAACCTAATTTTGATTCTCGGAATTATGGCTTTCAGAAATTAACACCTTTGATTAACTCTATTCCTGCTTTTGAAATTGAAAGGCGTGAGGATCCACGAGGACGTATGAAGCTTATTTATGTGAAAATTAAAGAAGAAAAACCCAAAAGGGGCAAGCGGTAGTATAGGTTTTTGTTGATTTGTTGAAGTGTTGATTTGTTGATGGGTTTATGGGTTTATGGGATGGTTGGGTTGCTTCTCGATACTATTTTGACTTTTTGGTCAAAATCACTCGAAGTGACGGTTGTGTTTGTTTGTTTGTTTGTTTGTTTGTTTGTTGATGTGTTTGTTTGTTTATGGGTTGTTTTAGGTGCTCTTTTTTTCTTGATAAAAAAGGAGCCAAAAAAATCAAGACTGCCGATGATTTAGCTAAACCTTTTGTTTGCTACGGCGCAAAAATGATGGGCTTTGGTCGGTTTTGTGTTTTGGGGTTCCCCAGTGGCTTTGTTTCTGGTTGATGCTTTTGTTTTTCTATCGATTTTTGCTCTTTCCTACGCTTCACTTCAGGTTTTACGCTAAATGATCGGAGGTCGAAGGGAGCTGCGAATTTGTTGATGGGTTTATTTGTTTATGGGTTGATGTGGTGTTGCTAGGTTTTGTGTTTTGTTGATGAGATCGCCGCGTTCGTGCCTCATTCGCAATGACCCTTCGACTGCGCTCAGGGCAGGCTCAGGACTTTTGATTGTGGTTTGATGGACAGATTGCTTTACTTCGACCTGACGCTGTAAGGTTAACTGTTCTGGTTTTATCTGTATAGGTCTAATTTCTTTAGGATATAGCTATTGTTTTTCTATCTTTAGGGTTCCTTAAACAAATTAATAGTTGACTGTTTGTGCTTTTAAAATTAAAAGCCAGATGGTTTTTTGTGCCTACATTAAATACAGTAATGATTACATGAGTTTTGAACAAACCTTTAAAAATATAGACGACCTGCTCTACAAAGATTCAGGAGCAGATAGTGAGTTAGATTACATAGGACAAACCTCTTGGGTGATGTTCTTACGCTACTTGGACGAATTGGAGCAAGACAAAGCGGACGAAGCGGAACTGCGTGGAGAGGAATACAACTTCATTTTAGCTGAAGCATACCGTTGGCCAAATTGGGCCATGCCAAAAGGTGCTGACGGAAAACTGGACCACCACAAAGCCATGACAGGAACTGACTTGGTTCAGTTTGTCGATAAAAAGCTATTTCCTTATTTGGGAGAGTTTAAAGTCAAATCTGTTGACAACCCAAAGAGCATAGAATATAAAATTGGAGAAATATTTTCTGAACTCAGTAACAGAATCCAAAGTGGTTACATACTGCGTGATATTTTAGAATATGCAGACGAACTGCCTTTTCGTGCTTCTACCGACAAACATGAGTTGAGCCACTTGTACGAAACCAAAATTAAAAACATGGGCAATGCAGGGCGTAATGGTGGACAATACTACACACCAAGACCGCTTATTCGTGCCATGATTAACGTGATTGACCCACAGATTGGAGAAAAAATCTATGATGGTGCAGCAGGTTCTTGTGGTTTCTTGTGCGAAGCATACGAGTATTTGTATGAGCGTATGGAAAAAACCACAGACAATCTTAAAACGCTACAAGAAGAAACTCTCTTTGGAAAAGAGAAAAAGAACTTGGCATATGTGATTGGAATTATGAACATGATACTTCATGGCATTGAAGCACCTAACATTATCCATATCAATACACTTGGCGAGAACATTAGAGACATTCAAGAGAAAAACCGATACCATGTTATTCTTGCCAATCCACCATTTGGCGGTAAAGAACGAAAAGAAGTACAACAAAACTTTGATATAAAAACAGGAGAAACCGCTTCACTGTTTTTGCAGCACTTTATCAAAAGTTTAAAGACAGGCGGACGAGCAGCTATCGTTATCAAAAACACCTTTTTGAGCAATGCCGATAACGCTTCTGTGTCTTTGCGTAAGCACTTATTAGAAAGTTGCAACCTACATACCATTTTAGATATGCCAGCAGGCACATTTACAGGTGCAGGTGTAAAAACGGTTGTGTTGTTTTTCCAAAAAGGTGAACCCACCAAAAACATTTGGTACTATCAATTAGATGCAGGTAGAAACATGGGAAAAACCAATCCTTTGAATGATGCTGATATGGAAGAGTTTATCGCATTGAATAAAACACGGACTGAAACCGAAAATTCTTGGCTGTTTAATGTGAATGATTTAGACGAAAACACTTTTGACCTTTCACCCAAAAACCCCAACACACCCGAAGAAGCACCCTTGCGAAGTCCAGAGGATATTTTAGTTGAAATGCAGACCTTAGATGAACAAACCAGCTCAATTCTGAACCAAATAAAAGAGCTGATATGAGGGAAGGTTGGGTAACTGAAAAATTGATGCAATTAGGCGAAATCCAAACAGGGACAACACCTTCAACCAGAAACAAAGAGTTCTATGGTGATTTTATCCCATTTATAAAACCACCTCATTTCAATGTTGATGGCTCTATTGAATATGAAAATTCAGGGTTGAGTAAAAAAGGTCTTGAAAAAGGTAGATTAATTAAAGAAAACTCAATCTTAATGGTTTGCATAGGTGCAACAATTGGAAAGACAGGAATGAATATTATACCTGTTTCTTGTAATCAACAAATAAACGCCTTTACACCTAATCCAAATTTATGTCCAAAATTTTTTTATTATCTATTAAGTTCTTCAGTTTTCTTTGATAAAGTTATTAGGAATTCTTCTCAAGCAACTTTGCCAATGATTAATAAAACAAAATGGCAGAATTTAGAAGTTTCCTATCCAGAATCAATTGAAGAACAAAAACAAATCGTAGCCCTACTCGATAAAGCTTTTGCTGCGATAGACCAAGCCAAAGCCAATATTGAGAAAAATATTGAAAATGCTAAGGAGCTGTTTCAGTCTAAACTCAATGACATTTTTAGCCAAAAAGGTGATGGTTGGGAAGAAAAAACTTTGGGCAAATTAGGTAAAGTTTCAATGTGTAAAAGAATTTTAAAAAAGCAAACTACACCAGATGGTGAAATCCCATTTTATAAAATAGGTACGTTTGGAAAAGAACCAAATGCTTTTATTTCAAAAGAAATTTATGATGATTTTAGAAGTAAATATTCTTTTCCCAAAAAAGGAGACATTCTTCTTTCTGCTTCTGGCACAATTGGAAGGCGAGTAATTTATGATGGAGAACCAGCGTATTTTCAAGATTCTAACATAGTTTGGATTGATAATAATGAAGAATTAGTAACGAATGAATATCTCTATCAGTTTTATGGAGTTTGTGATTTTAATCCGTCAAAGGGTGCTACAATATCAAGATTATATAATGACGATTTAAGAAAAATAAAAATATCTTTTCCAAGCATTAAGGAACAAAAGGTTATCATTCCAAACATGATAGAATTGAGCAATCAAACACTTCAAATTGAATCAAATTACAAGAAAAAACTCACCAATTTAGAAAATCTCAAAAAAGCCATTTTACAAAAAGCATTTTCGGGTGCGTTGAGCAGTCCTAAAGGGACGAAGTATGAGAAGGAAGTACATAATGATTCCGAAAAAAATAAGAACCCTGAAAGGGCGATATAATAATGAAAAAGGTAGATGAACATATAAGTTATACCGCCCTTTCAGGGCTAAGACTCGATTTGCTTAATCTATTCATAGGATTTTATCCTATGCGTTTATATAGCATCCCTTCGGGATTATATTCAGAAAGTCTCGAAGGGACGCAGTATAAGAAGGATGGAAGCATTCCATCCGCAACACAAACTGAAAAAAGCCCTGAAAGGGCGATATAAAAACATGGGAGAGTCGCTCGTACAAAATTACGTCCATATCGTATTCAGCACCAAGTATAGAGAGGAGCTGATATACCCACCTTATGAGCAAGAGTTACACACCTATATAGGTGGCGTATGTAAACAGTTGAATTGCCCAGTTTTAATAGTAGGCGGTTACACCAATCATATTCATGTTTTGTGTATGCTATCCAAAAAAATAGCCTTAATGACTTTGGTACAAAAAATAAAAGCCCATTCGAGCAAATGGATTAAAACAAAAGATAAAAGTTTAGAAAATTTCTTTTGGCAAGATGGTTACGGAGCTTTTTCAGTCAATCCAAGTGAGGTAAACGTAGTCATTAACTACATCAAAAACCAACATGAACATCATCAGAAAAAAGATTTTAAAGAAGAGTATCGCGCTTTTTTGAATAAGTATAAGGTAGATTATAACGAAGATTATGTTTGGGACTGATTACATCGCCCTTTCAGGGCTTTTTTATAGCATGTACTTATCGGCAGGACTATGTCCTACCTTTACTTATTACATCCCTTCGGGATTAAAATTATAAATAGTATGAACGAAGCACAAACCAAACACGATTTAATAGAACCTGCTTTGCGTGCCGCAGGTTGGGGAAAAGTTAAGGGCAGCCGTTTGCGTTTAGAGTTTCCTATTACCAAAGGGCGTATACTTGGTAAAAACAGACGCGCACAACCTTTGTTTGCGGATTATGTATTGGAGTACAAAAACAGACGTATTGCTGTTGTAGAAGCTAAAGCAAGGGATAAATATTATACTGATGGAGTAGGGCAAGCCAAAGATTACGCAGAGCGTTTAAACATTCGTTTTACCTATTGCACCAATGGCATACGTATTTATGGTGCGGATATTGAAGAAGGTACAGAAGGCGATGTGTCTAAATATCCGTCACCAGACGAGCTTTGGGAAATGACCTACCCAACACCCAAGGAAGATTATAAAGTTGAGATTGCCAAGTGGAAAGAACGTTTGTTTAAAATCCCTTTTGAAGATAGAGGTGGCACTTGGCAGCCCAGATATTACCAACACAATGCCATTGCCAAAGTATTGGAAGCTGTGGCAGAGAAAAAGGATAGAATACTACTCACCTTAGCCACAGGTACAGGTAAAACCGCCATTGCGTTTCAAATTGCCTGGAAACTGTTTCATGCCAAATGGAACTTAAGACGTGATGCCAGCAGAGCACCTCGTATTTTATTTTTAGCAGACAGAAACATATTGGCAGACCAAGCTTTTAACGCCTTTAACGCATTCGATGTTATTGACGAGAACATAAAAGTGCGCATTCGTCCATCAGAAATTAAAAAGAAAGGTCAAGTCCCTAAAAACGGTAATGTGTTTTTTACCATTTTCCAAACCTTTATGACAGATGCGCAGAAAGGGGCTGATGAAGAAGATTTACCAGAGGATGAAGCACCAAAACAAAAAGAGCCTAAGGATTTTAATTTTGGGCAATACCCAAAAGATTTCTTCGACTTTATCATTATAGACGAGTGCCATAGAGGAGGCGCCAATGACGAAAGTTCTTGGCGTGCCATTATGGAGTACTTTTCTCCTGCGGTACAGTTGGGCTTAACAGCCACACCAAAACGGGATGTCAATAAAGATACCTATGATTACTTTGGTGAGCCTGTGTACCGTTACAAGCTAAAAGAGGGAATTAATGATGGGTTTTTATCTCCATTTAGGGTAAAGCAAATAGAAACCAACTACGATGAATATACCGTAACCGATGATGATGTTATTTTAGATGGTGAAGCTGAGGTTGGTGATACCTTTACCTATCGCGATTACGGACGTAAAATTATAATTAAACAAGTAGAGGAATTTAGGGTCAAAAAATTTCTTGGGCTTATCAATCAAAACCAAAAATCATTGGTGTTTTGTGCTACCCAAAAGCATGCGGCACTTATAAGAGATTTAATTAACCAATTCAGTGCCAGTACAAATATCAATTATTGCCATCGGGTCACAGCAGATGATGGTAAAAGAGGGGAGCAACATCTGCGCGATTTTCAGGATAACGAAAAGAGCATCCCAACGGTACTGACCACATCACAAAAGTTAAGTACGGGAGTTGATGCGCCAGAAATTAGAAACATAGTGTTACTGCGTCCTGTGGACTCTATGGTAGAATTTAAACAGATTGTAGGACGAGGCACACGACTATTTGATAGTAAGGCCTACTTTACCATTTTCGATTTTGTACGTGCGCATAAACATTTTCAAGACCCAGAATGGGATGGAGAACCATTGCCACCAGAGTATCCGCCTGAAGGGGGTGAACCTAGAGTTTGTGCAAACTGCAATCAGCAGCCTTGTATGTGCCCAAAGGAACCAGAACTGGATTATGAGTGCGAAGAATGTAATAATATACCATGTGTATGTGAAACACCACCTCAAAGAATCATTAGAGTGAAACTTTCGGATAATAAAGAACGCGAAATAGACGCTACGGTAAAAACATCGTTTTGGAGTCCAGATGGTCGCCCTATAGATCACGTAGAATTTATGAACCAACTCTACGGAGATCTACCAACACTAGTTGCAGACGAAGAAGCACTCCGTAAAGTTTGGAGTCTACCAAGTACACGTAAAAAGCTGTTAGTAGAACTCAGTGAAAAAGGCTATTCTAACGAGCAGTTAGAAGACTTGCGTAATCTTATTCATGGCAAGGATAGTGATCTTTTTGATGTATTGAGTTATGTTGCTTATCACAAAGACCTTGTGCCAAGATTGGTAAGGGCTGAGAAAGCAAAAGTTCAATTAAAGGATTATAACCCTAAGCAACAAGAGTTTTTAAATTTTGTATTGGAGCAGTATGTAAGGGATGGAGTAGAAGAACTAAATCTTGAAAAACTATCACCATTACTACTTTTAAAGTACAAAGCCATATCGGACGCAAAACGTCAACTTGGAGATATCGCATCTATTCGCAATGCTTTTATTAGTTTTCAGGGTAGCTTGTATAGAGATGAGGCGAGTTGAACTCCTAGATGGTTGGTTTGATTGCTTCTCGATACTATTTTGTTTTTGGGGTCACAATCACTCGAAGTGACGGTTTTATTTGTTTATGGGTTGTTTTGATTTCAATGATTCTTCGTCTGCACTTAGGCTCAAGTCTCTCCGTGTCTTAAAGTGTGGTTATTGTTTGGTAGTGCTTATTTTTATCAGTTAACCATCAAATATTCAGTTGGTTGTAATTTTTATGATATTCTTATTGGGTTTTCGGGTGGTGCTGCTAATTTTATAAAAAACGCGTTTTTTCTGACTTTCTTTTTGCATTATTTTTAGAGAATTATTGGTTTTGTTGTAAATGCTTCAAAATTAAACAGTTGTGTATTTAAAAATATTTCATATGTTTGACGCACAGCTGTTTACAAATACAGTTTTTAATGGCACTGTAGTGCTGACTGTATTTGTAGTTAATGTATCCATTTCCCTCTATCTCGTGTGCCCAAGGAGGCACAATTATTAACCAGATTGCATGTACTTTTTATAAATGCCATAGGTACTGTAATCCTAACACTTAAAATTATGGCTAGAAACAATTCATTTATTAGATTGGAAGGTACCTTGGATGGGTTGACCTTTTACAGACAGAACGGAACGTCTTATGTTAAGACGAAGAACCAGGTTAGTAGAAACCGAATTATGAACGACCCAGCGTATAAGCGTACTCGTGAGAATATGCAAGAATTTGGTGGTGCTACCCGCTGTGGTAAGGCTTTTAGAGAAAGTTTTGCTAGTATTGCCCGATTAGTGAGCGATACATATGTTAGCGGACGGGTTACTGGTAAGATGCGGAGTATAATTAATAAAGGAGCAGGTGTGCGTGGTGAGCGTAATGTAAATGTGGTGGATAATACGGAGGCTTTTATTGGTTTTAATTTTAATAGCAGCAAGCCGTTTGATAGCCAGTTTAATGCTCCTTCTACAGGTCCCGAAATTACTGCAACACGTGATAAGGTGACTTGGTCTGTTGCAGATTTTAATACCGACACTTATGTTAGAAAACCTGAAGGTGCTACTCATTTTAAGCTAGCCTTAGCAGCAGGGTATGTTAGTAACTATGAATGGGTGCCGGAATTGAATACATACGAACCTATTGAAGCCAAACCTAATGGTGTTGGTACAGTTTCTTACAGTGAAGCCATTGCCCTTGGCGGTATGGTTGGAGGTGCAACTGATTTGACCGTTAATTTATCTGACTACGCTCCAATACCTGTTACTACTGCTTTGTTTGGCGGTACGGCTATTGTGTTTTACCAAATGGTAAACGGAGAACTTTATGAACTGGCGCAAGGCCATAGTATGAAGATTGCTGTCGGTGGTTGATTGACTGATGGCGATTAGCCTTTAGCTCTTTGCTTTTGGCTACTGTTGATTTGAATCCCGTATTGGTTTATCCTTTGCGGGATTTTTTTTGGAAGGGTACTTGATACTATTTTGCCTTTGGGGCTAAAATCACGTGAAGTGACGTGGGTTAAACTTGCTTGAATTATTGATTTTAGGTATTGGTAATTTTAAAAAGTTAATATTAGAGG
>OJDK01000114.1_pt1 | contig 56026 bp, 58 predicted proteins | sample 1592791 | NCBI WGS metagenome assembly OJDK01 (sample SAMN05416878, study PRJEB24817) | seawater metagenome | isolation source: Sea water | place: Canada:Atlantic | collected 2013-11
ACGAGATCAGCCTCGGTCTCGTGGGCTCGGAGATGTGTATAAGAGACAGTTATAGGGCTATTTATATCATTCGTAAGTAGTTTATTGTTTGGATTTAAGTACCCCGATAATTTTCTAATGGATGTCTGGTTTTGGTCGTCCACTATTGGTCTTGTTGTTTCAATATTTATGTTCATGCCAATTCCAAGCGATGTCGAAAAATCTTAAGGGGAAAATTATGGCACATTCACCAATCAAAAAAGAGCTAACAAAAGAAGCTTTTGCAGCTCGTTTGTTCTCTGAGAATCAAGGGAAAATTCAACCACTATGGTTGTGTACATGTGAAGAAGTTAAGCAATCAATGAAGGATGATTTTGAGAAAGCGTATGATTCTTGGGTGCAGGAAGAATTGGAAATGGCTGCGAGGCGTGAAAAGAATAATCCTTTAAAGAATGTCGAAATCATTGAGCTTAAGGATGGTGAAACTCGATGGGATTACATGGATGATTAAACAGGGGAATAATAAATGCAAATTATGGAAATATTTACTCAAAATGTAGAGCTAATTAATAGCTCTATATCCTTCAAGGATGATTTTTATTTATTTTTAATTCTTACGATTGTGTTCGTAATCGGAGCTGTAATTTCCTTGTCTATTGTATTTATCTTAGATGCACAGGAAGCATCTCTAAAATATATTGTAAGTACACTAGCTGTATTCTTTGTGTTTATGTTGGGCAATGTGGGTGCGACTTACTGGTATGAATCATATGATTACACAGATAAATACATTGGCACGAAAGAGTATGAATCACTTCAATCGGTTACTCGTATCATGGGTTTAGATGCAGAGAGAACCCCCTTAACTTTGGGTTATATAGGTAAAGTGCAGCGAAAATCTTCAGCACTTCAAAAAGAAATGGATGAATTTTTGATTCGCAGCAAATTACTAGGCATAGATAGGGCTGATTCATCTGAAATTGCCTTAGCTTTATTAGCCCAAAAAACAAAATAGATGGCCATGGAAGATATCGGATCGAAAGTCTAAAGGGATATTATGTGGCTGCATCTGAAGCCCCCAGATAAATCAAAGTAATAGAGGATAACATGGAAGCAAGCCAAGAAGATTTTTCAGAGGTGGAGGTATTGATAAGTAAATTGCCTCGATTTATAAAACTTGACCATGAAAAATTGTATTTTAGGGTATTTGATAAAGTTGAAATATTGAATCAAGACCAAAGAGAGCGCTATAGGTCAATCCTGCCTAGTTTTGTTGACCATTCTGAAAAAGAGCTAAGCAAGTTAAACAAGCTCTACGGCATATATGGAATCTCAGCGCTAGTATTATCGATAATATCAATGTATACGCTTGGGTCTAATAACCCAGTAAGTTTTACCTGTATTACGCTATTACTTCTATTGTTCGCGTCCATGATTTTCAGTGGTTTTCACCATTATTGGCCAATTAGAATACGGTTAATTTATTCCCGCATAATTAGATCCGTTCTGGAGGATATCCGAAAAGGAAAAAGTAGGTCAGAGATGGAAAAGACTTTTAAGTTACTCGACGATCTCACGAAAATATTGTGATATCCAAAGCAAAAAACATCTAAGGGGAAAAAAACGATGGCAGGTTTAACGGCTGAAGACTTGGCTCAAAGATTAGATATCCATGTGGATATTGTTAAGCGATCCCTGGCCAGTCTTAAAGAAAAAGGCTTGGTTGAAATTCAGAATGACTGCTCTTGCGATGAGCTAGGGTCTGAATGCCCAGCTTGTGAAGTGGAAAACTAATACAGGGAAAAAAGATGTCTAAGAATCTACGTGAGAAAGAATTGTATTCAAAGTTCCAGGGCGATGAATACTATGGAAATTTGGTAAAAAGAGGCGGTCTTCTTTATCGAGATAAGAATCCAATAAATTTTTTGCTGCAAAAGTTTGACTATAAGGGGCCAGCCATTGTCGCCTTTATTTTAGGTGCAGTTGTATCTAGTGCTGTGTTCTTGAATAAACTTCCTGATTCTGAAGACCAAATAGCTTTAATGCTACGTTGCCTTATGATACCTGTACTAAGTTACTTTGCGGGATTTATTGGAACTCTAGGCTATATCGCATACCTAGCTGGTTTAGAAAAAAATGTACTTGATCCCTCCATTAAGGAAGTTTCTAATGATATGAAATTAAGGCTTAACCTTTCTAATTCTTTGGATAAATGGGCCTCGATCCTTGAGAAAGAAAAGTTACTGATTGGGAATGAGGGGTGTTCCTGCATTTACAGGGTCAGTGACTTGGTTGCATCAATACAAAATACAAGTGCTAAATTAAAAAATACGGAAGTTACAGATGTCGAGGAAGAAGTAAAAAAGGTGCTTTCTGGATTTGATACCTATGCTTCGTATTTTAATCAAATTCGTTATATAAACGGCCAGAATGTAAAAGTGTTTGATGGCCTCTAAATAAATATTCTATATAGGGAAAAAATCCGATGGCCAATTTACAAGGTGTTGAGCCAAAGCAAAAGTTAGTCAGGGGTGCAGAACCTTGTGATGAATGCGGTTCGAAGATGGATATGTGGCAGACCCAATACCTTGACGATGGGTACGACTATATTCAGTGGATATGCCAGAACGATGATTGTGGTTGCGTAGAAGAAAAACACTTATACCATAATGACGAAGATGTTCAGCGTGAATTAATAAAATAGATAGGGGAATACATGTCGAAAACTGACTTATTAAATAGCAAGGTCTATAGTGGTGCCAAATTCTCACCATGTCGTAAGTATCGATATTCTCTTTGGCGCGAATGGGATGAAACAAAATCTACATGTGTCTTTATTGGCTTAAACCCTTCTACAGCTAATGAGTCAGAAGATGATCCAACTATCCGCCGCTGCATTCAGTTCGCTAAGGATTGGGGTTGTGGGCGGTTGGTAATGGTCAACCTCTTTGCATACAGGGCAACAGATCCAGATGTTATGAAATCATCTAAATCCCCTGTTGGAAAAAATAATGATATCAACCTTCTGACTGAGTGCTCAAAAGCCGAACTTATAATCGCGGCGTGGGGTAATCATGGCCTGTTTGAAGGCCGAGGAGATGCTGTAAAAACCCTTCTGAAGGAAGTAGAGTTGAAGTGTCTTAAAATAACAGTGAAAGGGCAGCCAGCTCATCCATTATACCAGGCAGCAGACGCAAAGTTATTGGATTTTAATTTTTAGAGAGAAAAAACCCTGTTGATTTGACAGATCCTAAATCAATGAGATCATAATTTTTAACAATCAAAGTTGAGATATAGGTTATGTCAGATCAATGTGAGTTTATTGGTGAATATCAGGGCCACAACAACAAAGACACATGAATGGAACTTTTTAACTGCTGTGATTGTGGTAGTTGTGAGTGTGGATGCAGAGAGTGTTTTTCTTGCAATGCTTGTGATCACTGTTTAGAAGAATCTTAATAATTAATATGGAGAAAGCCCATGCCTGAAAATACAAAAAAATAGTGGTGCGAGGCGACAATCTTCATAACACCAAGTTAAATCTAACAGGATTTGTGATCGATGCTTCGAACAAGGAAGCTATAAAAATACGATCTGTATTAAATGAAGGTTTTTGGAAACTCAGTGATTGTGAACTATTAGATTAAAGGAAGAACCATGAAAGGATACGCAGTTTGGCTATTGCTGACTCTTGCATTCACAGCAAATGCTCAAGAGATGTGGAGGGGTTTGACTGTCAAGCCTGAAGAAAGATGCTCTCCGTACAACAAGAAGTCTCAATACCCTTATCCTCAGTCTGTCGAAGATCAAATCGTTGTTAGTATGGATGGCAGGATTTACGGGCCTTACACTGGGACAACATTTACATCAGACAAGATGACAGATATAGAACATATTGTGGCAGCTTCAGAGGGCCATGACAGTGGACTATGCTCGGCATCAAATGAAACCAGAAAGCAGTTCGCAACCGACCTACTCAATCTGACTCTTGCCGCACCAAGGGTTAATCGATGTGGCGCGGGTGGTAAGTGCGGATTTGATGCTGGGGAGTGGATGCCAGAACAAAATAAGTGTTGGTTTGCTAATAGAGTTGTTGAGATTAAAACAAAATACAATCTTAGCGTGAATAAAGTCGAAGCTATCAACTTGGAAGCTGTGCTCGCTCACTGTACTAGCTTTGACATGGTGTATTACGAAACCGTTACCGCCACAAAACCTGCAGCCTACAAGAGCAATGATGCTTTGGCACTCTACGATAGCAATGGCAATGGACGCATTACATGTACGGAAGCTCGCTCTCATCAGATAGCCCCTGTACACACCGGCCATCCAGCCTTCAAATATATGAATGACCGTGATGGCAATGGTGTTGTTTGTGAATAATCAGCTTGGAGAAAAAGAATGACAGTAGGGATCGATTTATTTGCAGGTGCTGGCGGGACAAGCGAAGGGGCATCTAAAGCTGGAGTACAGATAGCCTGGGCCGCAAATCACAACCCTATTGCTGTAGAGTATCATTCGAAAAATCATCCCAATACGGAGCATGTTTGTCAGGATTTACACCAAGCTGATTGGTCACAGGTTCCTTCCCACGACATACTCTATGCGTCACCCTGCTGCCAAGGGCATTCGAGAGCTGCTGGCAAGGTGAAAGCAACAATGAAGGCCGATACTAGCAGATCGACAGCATGGGCTGTGATAAGTTGTTTAGAAATTCATAGATCAGCAATGGCGGTCATTGAAAACGTACCGGACTTCCTATCTTGGACGCTTTATGAAGCATGGGTATTAGCCTTGAACAAGCTGGGTTACTCTTTGTCTGTAAACTTCGTTAATGCTTCATCTATCGGAGCGCCGCAAAATCGAGAGCGCTTGATAATTGTGGCAACACGCTCAACTAAACCATTTGACTTAAAGCTGCCACAGCGAGAGATAGTTACTGCGCGATCCATTGTAGATACTAATTATGATGGACATGCTTGGGATAAGGTTTCGAGCAGAGTGATAGCTACGCAAAATCGTGTAGCTAATGGGCGAAAGCAATTTGGGAATGTATTTCTCGACGCTGCTTACGGTTCTGCAAAATCTGGCCGCTCACTTGATAAGCCGCTAGGAACTGTTACAACTGTAAATAAGCATTCGTTAGTTATTGGGGATGACATACGAGCGCTAACAATTAACGAGCAGGCTGCAGCTCAAACATTTAGGAAAGATTACGTCTGGCCAAAGTCTAAAACATTAACTAAGTTGATGATTGGTAATGCTGTCCCACCAATAATGGCTTACGAAGTAACAAAATCAATTTTGAAAGCCGCATAAGAACGAAATGAAATGCAATGCATAACCAGTACTACAAATGTCATTTTTTCGAAAACCTAGCAAGCTTTAAAAAGACACTGTAAATATCGAGAGAATAATAACCCCCCAAAGACAATATATAAGTGAGTAAACCTGCGGTGCAATATTCAAAAAAAGCAGTACAACGAGCCGGTGAAGCTCTAATTGTAGAAGATGTTAGGTTGAATGATCCAGAATTGTTTAAAAACAGCATGAAGGTCTTATCTTACTGGCGTAGCAGCCATGAAGGAACACTTAACAAAATGACTTCTGAGCTTGAATCAGTAAGTCGAGGGGTCGATAAGAAAAGCATTGTTGTGAAGAGACTTAAAAGAACTGCCTCAATTGAAAAAAAACTAAAAAGATTCAGCCGGATGAAACTTAGAAACATTCAAGATATTGCCGGTTGTAGATCAATACTAGGTAGTACCAAAAAAGTAAATCAAGTCAAACGAGCGCTAATAAAGAGATCCGATTTTAAAGTAACGGACTATATAAAGAAACCGAAGAATGATGGATACCGAGGAATTCACCTAGTCGGTAAATTCTTAGACAAAGAAAAAAACTCTCAATTCCCTGTAGAGATACAGCTACGCACAAAAATCCAGCACTCTTGGGCAACCGCAGTTGAAATAGTTGATTTATTTACAGGCCAGGCTCTCAAATCTAATGATGGAAGTGAAGATTGGTTAAGCTTCTTCAGAAACATAAGTCATGAATTCAGTAAGTTAGAAGGGGTTAATAATATAGATGTCCCTGAATCCCACAAAGAAAGTTTGCGTCTACTGGATAAGTTGCATGCCTATAAAAAATTCGAAGCATTTGCTCAATCAATAAAAATAATTGAGGAGCACCGGCGTATTGAGGGGGAGGGATATAACCTAATGACGATTAATACGGCAAAGAAATTTTGTGAGATATTTACATATGGAGTTGAACACTTTAATGACGCCGCTAAAGACTATTTAACTGCCGAGAAAATGGCGGCTTCTGAAAAGGATGTTGTTGTAGCGCTTGTTTCATCACAATCAACTGACAATTTAAAAGAGGCTTATCCCAATTACTTCGCAGATTCGGCTCTTTTTGTATCGAATGTAAGAAAAGTGGAATTGAAATATCGCGATCCTAGGAAAGAAGTAGCCAAACGATATCTCAGCAATGTATTGAAGACTGCAGGTTTTAATGGTCGAAATTAATTATACCGTTATCTTTCAGCCTCTTGGTCGGTTACAAAGGGGCTTCACAGGCGTTGAGTAGAGAGTGCCTAACTCTAAATTTTTTCGCACAGTAACCATGTATTTAGCGCAACTTAAACGTCTTTAGTGTTCGAAGACTTAGGTTTATGCAAGACCTCTTCCACTAGCGCACTGTACTTTGAATTGATAGCGCTATAATTATTCATTAAACCTATGTAATTGTCTTGAGCCAGTGACAGTCTCGATCTCTCCTCATTAAGAGCAACCGAAGATGCCTTTAACTGATCATTTAAGGAAGAAAGTTCACACAGCAAAGAGTCGATTTTTTCATTTTTTTCAGCCAGGTTATCATACAAAGAATCAATTTCCTTCTGCATAGATTTCATTTCTATAGCAGACTCATTATTATTTGCCTTTAGTTCATTAACCTCAACATCTTTCAACCCAAGCTCCCCCTTAAGCTTCTTTAACAGCTCTTCGTTCTCAGTCCTTTCAACCCCAAACGCTTCAGCTGCGACCAATTGGTTCGCATCCCAAACAGATTCAAAATTTGCCAGTACCTTTTCCGGCAGGCGATCAGGTAAAGGTATGTCCATGCTCTCCTTAAGCTTTTCCTGCCAACCCCTCTTTACTTTAAGAACCTCATTAGGCGATCCCTTTTTATCTCCATCACCAAAGCCAAACATCAACGCAATCTCGCCACGAATAGCTTCAACGGAAGGGTTGATACCTTTTGATAGTAGAGAAAGGATAGCCTTCTCTACATTCTTTTCATCTGTGTAGTTCGTAGTCATTCAAAGTCCTGTAGGAATAGGTAGTAGAAAAATCAACCAATAATATTAACTATATCATGGATTTAGTTGCACCTGCATTATTATATATATAGTGTTTAGATTATATTATAATGAAATCCGCTATATATTGCATAATGGATTATAACTTATTAAAATATGTATTTTAGAAAGTAACGATTGTGATTTAGGATTTTATGGGGGAACATATCACCTATGGATATTTCAATAATGGTAAAAAGATCCAAAGAAGCGAGGTTTAGTTAATGAATGAGCAAGATTCAAGCAGAGAGATAGAAATCGAATCAGTTGAACGGATAAGCAAAGATCTGACAAATTTTCACGAAGGGGATTCGCTATTACAAAACCCTGCCGTTATTTACCTTGTGAGCCTTGGATCGAAGTCGAGCAGAGCAACGATGTCATCATTTTTAAACATTATAGCCAAAATGATTGGCTTTAATTCGCTCCATGACTGCAATTGGGCATCAATCAAAAGGCATCATGTCCAAATGATCATAGAAATGCTTAAAAATTCAAACAAATCCCCAGCAACAATAAACACCTATCTATCCGCACTAAAAGGAGTAGCGCTTGAGGCGTGGAGCTTGCAGCAAATCGATAGCGACACATTACAAAGAATAAAGGCTGTAAAGTCAGTGAAAGGGTCTAGGATACCAAAAGGCAGAGCACTACAAGAAAATGAGATTCGCGCTCTAATGGAGTCCTGCACCGGCGACAAAAGCGCTAAAGGGGCAAGGGACACCGCTCTTATTTCCGTCCTTATTGGCTGCGGCTTACGCAGAAGTGAAATTGTGAGTATCGATATCGAACACATAATTACGCAAGAAAAAGCATTCAAAGTAATGGGAAAGGGAAATAAAGAGCGGTATGCATTCATGCCGGATAGCGTTTGGAATAATGTTCTAAGCTGGATAGATAATTACAGAGGTGAAGGATCAGGCCCACTATTCCAAAGAATAAGAAAAAATGAAGACATAACAAACGGGCGACTAACAAGCCAAGCCATTCTTTACATTTTGGAGCAGAGGCGAATCAAGTCCGGTATCGCAAAGTGCGCCCCACACGATCTACGGAGAACCTTTGCTACCATACTAATTAACGATGGTGAAGATATCATGACTGTCAAAGATTCATTAGGTCATGCCGACATCAGCACTACTCAAAAGTACATAAAACAAGGCCATGATAAAATGAAAAAAGCAGCAGAACGATTTAGTGGACTCTAGGAGCTATCAAGAAATGAATATTATTGGCCCAAAAATAAGAGAGCTAAGAGTAAGCATGGGACTAAGCCAAAAAGACCTGGCGAAAAAGTGTAGTCTACATGACCTGCCAATCACCCGCAGCACACTGGCGAAAATAGAATCTAAAAACGCAGATAGTATGATACTTTTCCAAATACCCACAGCACCAGATCAATAACTTTTCACGGCGAAAAGTATGATAGCGAACAACAAAACAAGAGCGATAATTAATGAATTTATTAATTGAAATAGGATTTTTAGTAATTCTAATTGGTGCGATTACAACATTCTATTGGGCGATAAACGCAAGAATATACAGAATAGTGGCTTCCAAGGGGGCCATTCTAGCCTCCCCTATCTTGGCCCCTGGGGTAGTTTTCCACGAACTCGCTCATTTTTTTTCAGCACTAATACTCTTCCGCAAAATATTATCTGTAAGGCTCTACTCGTTTGATCACTCATCAGGGGAGCTTGGACATGTATCCTATGCCCACAGAGGACGAAGTGCGCTCACATACATCTACGATGCAATAATAGGATTAGCTCCAATATTTGGTGGCGTGGCAGCAATATATTTCACAACAGACGCACTAATGAACAGAGCCCTGTTTGAGTATGCCGTTAGTGAAACAAACCTAATTATTATGACAACAAGCCCACATGAAAAAGAGTTTTGGGTTGGCAATTGGAATATCTATTTAGCTGTAATAAACAATCTAAACACAAGCTGGCAAAGCATTCTATGGGTTGTCTTGCTAGTGTCCACATCACATGGACTAATCCCAAGCTATACCGACATAAAATTAAGCCTCCCAGGAATAATCATAATACTTGCCATAGGAAGCACCCTGCTAATATTAGCTCCGGCAATCATAACGCCTTACGCCATTAGTGTAATCTACGTTCTTGAGCGCTTCCTGACGCTCCTAGTGACACTTATCCTGCCAATAATGATGGGCTACATCCTAATAAAAATTTTATCGATCACTACCAACATGATTGCAAAATAACGGTTTCATACAATTGCGAAAAAAGAAAGAAAACAGCATGTCCGATAACGGTATAAATAACCAATAAGAAGCATTACTGCAAGGCATAAAAAAACCCTCACCGATGGCTCGGTGAGAGTTTGATTTTATGCTGCTTTTTGAATGGTTCTCGAACTAGAAATCATAGCTAAATGATTCGCCAAAAACTCACCCACCGCAACAAATTGTGGGTATATTATTGCCTGACCTAAACATTCGTGTTGTTGGCCTACTGGCATATTATTAACTAGTGCTAATGGAATGCCTTTTATAGCAGCATGCTCTTTTACAGTAAGCAGCCTTGAAAGTGCTGGATTGCTCTCACTCTGGACAAACGGTTCAGTAGACCTACATTTATTGTATAACCTCCCCACGGTTCCAACGGAAGTTGCAGCCCTACCAAGCAACTGCCTACGGAAGCCTTTACCTGCTTCTATATCTCTTACTTCCTTCTTCGCCAAGTAATCAAAAGCTTTCCAAGCAGGACTGTCATCTGGAACTTCTTCCATCACATCGCCCAAAGTTCCAACTTTAGATTCCAAACCGCCAACGAGTTCATCAACATTAAAAAAGTCAACAAAATCGTTTAGCCCCTCCGATACAGCGACAAAAACCCACCGCTTCCTATTCTCCAAAACTCCAAATTCTGAACCTGCAAAAACAGACTCTGAAAACGTATATTTTAGACTTCTCAGTACGGATCGAAGCATTGCAGCGCTTGCTGTAGAAGCATACTCAGGCACGTTTTCTATCAATACGAAAGCAGGGTTGCTTTTAACGATAAAATTAAGGGATTCAAAGATCAAACCACCTGCCTTGCTATCCTCCTCAGCAAACGTCAAGCCTTTCTTGGCGCGGCCAGCTCTTGATGCTGCTACGCATGGAATGCCCATGACGACCCCTTCCGAAAGAACAGGGGCAGAGTTTATGAAATCAACTTTTGTGACATCAGACTCTACTGCTATTGTTTTATCATCCCAAATCTCTTTATTATTACGCATAGAGCAATCCAAATAACCAGGATCGATTTCTATGGCAACAGCGAGCTTTGTTTTGATACCAGCTAATGCAAAGCCATCATGCACAGCCCTATCAAGAATTCCAGCACCGTGGTAGCAAGAAGAAATTCTTAACTCTTGGTTCGCATCAAGCTTATTAAGAATTCGTTCAATTCTTTCAGCAACTGCAGCCGACTGAAGAGACTCACTTATAATAATCACACCACCTCGAATGAATACTCGGATTTCATCACCAACATTACAAAATGTTGAATCAATTTCCTTAGTTTTCATATCAATGATCGGTTTTATAAGCTCATTCTTTATGCGCTTAGATACAACATAATCACCACCGCCATCAGAGACAGCAGTTAAGATTATTTTATCCTGTTGGATAGATCGGTTATAGCTAGTACCAGGCAAAAACCCGCCTCGCTCTAACTTTGTTCCTTCAAGCCAAATTCGTGCGGTTCCACGACTTAAACCTACGGAAGTATTGCATAATGTAGCCATTGTGTTCTCCAGAGAGTACGGCTATAAATAGCCGGTGGGGGGTAGTTAAAAGATCAAAAAGATCTAGAAATCTAATTTCGAAAACACTGGATTTATTTTGGAAATTCTACTTTTGGAAGGGATTCATAAGGGTGTGGCCACTCAAATGAGTGGCCTAAGGGTCGCTAGATAGTTTTTAAAGTGATTTCATACTCACTGTAATGATAATCTAGCGGTGAAACCAAGAAATAACACTGATCGTCTTCGAGCATATCAAACTTAATTGATACCACTCCGATATTAGTGTAAATCTCACCGTCATTCTCACTAAACACTTTAATGAAGATCTTACGATCATTTAAAGAAATAATTGAGATTTTTGGTGATATACCTTCTTCGCAAAGAAATGTATACAAATCGACATCCAGACGATCAGAACTAATGAACGATCCTTTTATCTTAGAATTAAAATCAACTTCTTGAGCAGTGCTCATTGAGTCATTTGATTCATTTTTTTCGTACACTTCATTAAAACCAGCTTCCCGTTCAATAGCATCATATAAAGATGCTAATTCAGGGGAGTTTTCAAACGGATGCGATTCTGAAGATTCAGAATTACAGCCAGTAAGAAAAGCGATCAATAAAAGTGCCGTAACTTTAACATTAATAATGTTTGTCATAGGGGTTTCCATTTGGCATAGCCAATTTTAGTGGGGGGAGTATCAGGGAAATTCCTGAATTACTTAGATGAAGAACTTCATCCAAACTTGAGTTCAAGCAAAAGAATTTGCTCGATAGATTCTAACTATTGAATTTATGTTTATAGTAAGTAATTACACCAACGCAAATTAGCATTGATATAAAACTGATACTGACAAATATTTCCGGTAGTAGATTCATTAACTTAATCTCTTTTAAAAAGATCTCTCATAGACATCACAAGAATCCAAAGAAGGATTGTTGCAAGTGACCAAAAAAGCAATTTTAAAGCTAGTAAATCATTTCCAGAGGCAAAGTAACTTACCGAAGAGATGAAAAGATTTACTGCAGTTTCTGGAATTTTTAGTATAAAAGTCTCTACTTCAAGAGAATTCTTACTAGCTAAAAAAACGATAACTCCGATAGTAATCAGCCAACCCAGCGTGACAGACATCACTGAATAGAGCATACCACTAGTCGAGGTTAAACCGCTGATAATTAGCGCAAGGCTAATCGTATCAAGCAAGATTAAGTTGGTTTTGGTTTTATCATACATAAATGCTCCTGTATTTATTTATAAAATAATATAGGGCAATATGCACAATAAAGGGCATGTTGCCCGATATTGGGGGGGTAGTTAAATAAGGCGATGCCTTAAAAAATCATTTCTCCAAACTGTCGCTTGGAGCGCCTAGAGCTATTAGCTTTGAGACTTCATATACTTAGTAGCTAAGAAGCCAGCAAGTAAGGTTAAGCTCAGGCCAGAAGCCATTAAAAGTAAAATTAGATCTGGGTTTGTTTCCATCTCAATTCTCCTCATGTTGTTTAACTTAAGTTTACGACCAGTACAACACAAGTCAAGAAAAATGAGAGAATCCATAAGCGCGAGACAAAAAAAAAGACCTAGAAGGTCTTTTTAAAGGGGGGGATCAAGTTGCCTCTCTCTTCATCGGAAGATCACTACAACTTAAATCAATTGAAGGAAAGCCTGATTTTCCCAATGTGTTCATCACATCGTTCCAATCAACACCTTTTTCTCCTTCTGGAATCGCCATTTCAGGTAGGTAAGGTATAAAAGTTCCCTCCCAGCCTTCTGCTCTAAGTCTTTCAGCCAAAGATCTCATTGCTATATCACCTGTTTGACTGCGATCTTTATCACCAAAGCCAATCAAAACCTTACACCATTCGGGAGGTCTAAAGCTTCTCACGTTGCGCTCGGCAATTAGAGACCATACAGGTACATCAAAACCTTCTGCACAAGCAAGACCAGTTTCAAGCCCTTCTGAGATACCTAGAACTCCATTCTTCGGAGAACATGAAGGTATTAATCTCCCCTTTTTAGAAGCTAATGAACTAGCCATAGGGAAGATCCACCGGCCCCATCGAGGATGAAGCCTGCCACCAGGGGTTAATCGAATAATATGCAGTGTTAATGGAGTTCCATCACACGCAAATACAGTACTAACAATTGCAGGTGTCGTATCAACAATCTCTTTATTTTGAAAAATATCAAGATTAGGACAGAAACGAACATAGCGGCCATCCAGATAAGAAGCATTAAGACCTCTATGCTCTTCAAAGTACGCCCGACCAATCGCTGCAGATGAATCGTGAATTGAAATGCACTTTGCGCTAATCGCGTTAAGTTCTTTCTTAATCCACAAATCCTTTTGCACTGATTTTTTTTCTGCATCAGCTATTCTTTCGTTCCTTTTGATTCGAGCAGCCTCAAGCTTTTTCTCATCAACAATCACTTCAGAATCCAAGTCCAGTCCTAAAAAGCGACCAACCTGAGCAACAGCTTCAGGAAAAGACCAACCATTAGCATCCATAAGATTGGTATAACCGCTTCTGGAGCCACAAGTACAAATAGTATAACCATTCTCACTTGCACGATCACGGCTACTACTCTTGTCCAAACGGAAGTCTTTCTTACCACCATGAAAGGGGCAATTAACGTGCTTTCCATTTGCCTTTACTGCTAACGCAAGATCAGAAGACAGCCCCGAAAGGATATCCAACCAACGGCCCATTGCAAGATCGTTAACTATCTTCGTTCTTTCTTTTAACTCTTCAATTGATAATTTTTTAGACATAAGCACTCCAATTAAAGGCACCTACGCCGTTGAGGGCAGGATGCCCTAGTGAGGGTAGTTAGAAGATCAAAAATGATCTGGAAATCATCAAAACACTTAATAAAGCCAATTCTTTATTAAGTATTCTTAAAAAGGTAAGCCTCTCATAGAGAGGCTTGGGGGGTAAGGATGGGACTTGCATCATGCAATGTCTTCATTCCTAGCAGGGTGATTAACTGAGTGTACAGCTAGTATAACATTGCCTTCAAAGAAGATAATGCTATTAGGGGTGCGCTCTATACGATTAATTCGTATTAAGTACGGATGCTCAAAAAGAGGCATATTAAACTGGGGTGTAACTTGCAATAAATTGCGAAGATACATTAATTTTCTTAGGTTCATTTTTAACTCCGTAGAGCTAAAAACCCCAAAGGGCTTTTGCCCTTTATGGTAGGTTGAGTACTACATAAAAGCTATGCAGCTGCTTTATCAGACGAAGCTGTAAGCATCATGGAGGTCAGCAAGCTAACGTCAAAACCATCACGAATGATCATTCTGCGTGCTAACTTTTCAACATCGTCTAAATCAACGACAGAGTTAGTATCATTATAAACAACGTCAGCCGAAAGGCCGTTGTCATCGATGGATACTTGAAACGACTCAATGATAGAGTTGCGTTTAGTTTGAGTTTTCATAGTAGTGTCCTTAAAAAGCATATAACCCAAAAGAGACACCACCTAAAAAGCTAGGGGTATTCCTCCTAGCTATAAAAGTGGGGGTAGTAAAAAGATCAAAAAGATCTGAAAACCTGTACTACTGGGCGCGTTTAAATCGATAAAGCAAGGGGAATATAAACGGCCAGAAGCCAAAAACTGATTTCAATGAACTGTAATAAACAGCACATTCAAAACAAACCTTGAAGGTTCTATAGAGAGGGGTAGTTAAGGGGTTAGCCTTGAAGGAAGTTAATCCTAATTTAATGCTATTAAAAATAGCATGCAAAGTAAAGTAAAGTGAATCGATAAATAATAATCATAACTTTGTAATTAGACTTTAAACGTCACTTACTTTTTTGATATAATACACGAAGGAATCAAAATACATGGAATTTGAAGCACGATGTCACTAGAACTAATCACAAGTAGAGCTGCATCTTTAGATGTACCAGTACTAACACTTTACCTCGCATTGGCCGAAATTGCAGAAAACCAAACAACAACATGGCACAAAATACCGTCAGGTGTAGAATTTCTGATAAGCCTTGGACTAACCTTCAGCGAGATAAAAGAATCTATAGCTTTTCTAGGTCGCCTTGGATATTGCGATTTTAGTCTAAAAGGCGACATCCATAATTTCAAAATTCTTGACGAAGGCGAATTAAAAAACACGGCATAACAAAAGTTCTACATATACTCTACAAACCTAGTATTAAGAATATCATTCATGTAATATTGAATTTGACTTGAATCAAGATAACTTAGGTTAAAAAAGTAAACACCGTGAATAATGTAGCTCCAAAAAACTATTTTATAGAATTATGTTTACACCTGAAAATATTCACCAGAAGTGCATGGACTGAATTCTACACCCATGCATCAGCACAAATAGAGTTGCCATACCCTCCGAATCCAGAAAAAGAATATAAGGATTTTTGCTGGGGCTTCATCGCACCTGCAAAAGGCATAGATACAAAAATAAACTACAAACATGCATCATTCCTTGCTCAATATTTCAATATAACAAGCCAAAGGGAATGGGCCTCTTTCATTAAAACAACTGCCGGACCAATAGGTTTCCCAGTCCCTACAAACGCACCCGTCTATTACAAAGCAAGGGGCGAGTGGTCAGATTGGTCTGACTTCCTAAAAACAAAGAAGTACAGCGCTCAAATACGTCACGACCAGTTCATATCCTACGAAGATGCCGTTGCATTATTAGAAACTCTAGACATTAAAACAGCTTCTGACTATCGAGACCTTGTAAAAAGTGGATTCACAGGATCACAACTACCTTCGAACCCTAATGTTGCATATAGCGAATGGATTTCTTGGAATGACTTTTTAGCACCAAAATTCTTACCTTATGCCAAAGCAAAAGCTAAAGTAAGAGAGTGCGGGATTACAACCAGGAAAGAGTTTCAAGACAACAGGCCGGATAGAGTACCGTCTGCCCCCTTCTCTTACTATAAGAAGCACTGGAAATCATGGCAGAGCTTTCTTGGCCGCGAAGTTAAGTCAAAGATCTCTTAAACTCAACCTTAACACAGGTCTGATCGCCATCTACCCACTTGCTTTGAATTTCAGAGCGAACCACACCCTTATGCTCAACCTTTGCATCATGCAAAAGCCTTACCACCTCAACTCCGTTCGTTGACTCTACAGAGACCTCGGTAGCCTGCTCAATAATAGCCGGTGAATTATTCGACAAATACTCAGAGTCAGCAATAGCCTTAGCAATCAAAACTGAATTATCAATAGTTGAATCAACACAACTAACTACAAACTCAGGACTAGAAACCGCTCTAGAGCAAAAAAACAGCACAAGTATAAAAGATAGATTTTTTTTCATAACAATCCTAAAATAGAAACTCACCTCTATTATGCCAGAATTAACAGTATGTCAAATAAATGAAATATGCTTAAGTCCGTACCTATTGAAAGCAAGTCCAACAACTTAATTCTAATCAAGGGGACATTGACCAAGCCAGCCTACATGACAAAAAGCGCATACACAAAAGCATTTTGCCTACCAAAAGGTGATGTATTAAGTGAAAGACTTAAAGAATTGCGGGATATGATTGAGTGCTTATCCAGCTACTTGGAGCTAGGACAAAGCCAAGAATTTGAATTATCACGAAGCGGCATTAGATTATTTATAAAAAATACAAAAGCCCACATCCTTGTAGACTCAGTATCCAATCCAAAATTAACAGTTATAAGAGCATAAAAATGCAGGCCACCTAAGCGGCCTCATTACTATTTTTCAATCCCAGCTTTCGTCTTAGCGGCCTCTATAGCCTCATTAAACGCCTCAGTAAGTTCTTTATTGGTCACGCCATGTTCGTTAAACAAGTCCTGATACTGCTTCCTATTCAACTCCCTTCTGTCATGAATTAACGCTTCCAACTCCTTGCCAAAGTGCTCAGAATCTTCATTCCACACAATTTCACTCGCTGCCTTACTATATCCTTCAAATAGAGCCTCAAACCATGCATAAAGATATTGCATTTGAAGCTTCACCTTATACGTTTGATAAAGCTCTCTAGCAGAGCCTGAGTCATACTTACTCACAATAAGTAGAGAGTTAATCAAGGTTGCCGCATTTGGCAAGGTATTCATAAACTGCTGCTCCGCGACAGTAGGCGCATTATTCACCTGATCATCGATCTGGCCTAACTTAGCAACAATACCTTTCGAGACCCCAGGCACGCCCTCCATGTTTTTCACGAACTCTGCCATAAAATCTTTCATTTTAAAGTTCATAGTTACAGGCTCCTGACAAGCACCCTTGGACTCGGAATGTGAATACCCAGGACAGAGAACTCTCGCAAGTCGATTAATATGTGCTTTGTTGTCCTCATAATAATATAAGGTTTTAAAATCGATCCATGGCAGAATACTTTCTGCAGAAGCCTCTATATCCGCATCTTTTGTAACATAATTAATAGATCCGAGGGTTGCGAAAGTCAGCGGAAGAACAAGATCAGGGATACTTGGGCTCTGACCCACAACATGACTAATGTGAGAAGCTAGAGACCCTTCAAACGCAAGCCAAAATGATAGATTACCCCCAAAAGCTTTATCGGCGAGTCTTTTCGCATCCGCCGCTATGGCACCACCATCTTCATAACCCGACTGAACAACACCCTTCTTGCCAAGATTGTCCCATAAACCTGCAGCCTTCTTTGCCATAGAATCAGCTGAATCCTTTAAGTTATTACCCGCCTTCCCAAGCCGCGTTACAGCTTCACTCTGCTTTTTAGAAAATGAAGTCCACTCTGCAGTTTTAAAATCCTTACCTTCGGATTTAATACCTGACACCACACCACCAACAACCATACCCGCTGCTTCACAACTACTCGCCATACTACCGTTCATTAAATCCTGTAGCGCGTACAGCCACTCCATCGAATCAGAGCAAACAGAGCACTGATCTTTTAAATAGGTCATAAAGGTAAAGGTAAGCAACGCCCCCGAATTATCTGTAACCCTTTCAAGCCAATTCACAATCTCATCTGCAGAGATCATTGAAAATGAACCGCCATAAATATCAAAACCATTACAACCACCCGTCATTGTTGGCCCTTCAATAGAAACAAGCTTCGGCGCTTCCGCAACAGGAATTCTGATACGGATATAGCCGCCAGTATGGACTGTTCTGTCACCAATTTGATAACCCGCAGGACTACCAGACTCAATAGAGTAGGCATTTGAAAGAGCGTCATTCAAATCAGCAGCCATCGACAACGATGAAGACAACAGCAACCCCACCACTACAAAAAACTTAATCATTCTGAGATTCCTTATTCATAATTGATTCCATTCCAGATTTAACATGCTTAACAATGTCAGAAGGGGTAAGCTTCTTATTATTATCACCCAACTCATTAAACTTTAACTCAGTAAAGCTATACGGATCATAGATAATTGACGCATAATTTTGAGTGTCTTGATCAATCCAACCTGAAAATGACGCAGCTGAAATCAAACGATCAACGAAGGTTTCTTTGGTTACCATTCCTCTAGCAATCTGAACAAACTCTTTAGATTCTAAGTTGTACGCAAAGATAGTAGGAAATTCAGTGATGTTATATTTTTTCACCATCTTGTCATCATACTTAACCGGCAAGTCTTTCAAATACTTCGATACAGGCGCTTTTCCATCAGTAGCAACCAGAATAGCAGGCGTACCATTTTCTTTAATGAACTTGTCGAAAAGACGATAAGCCGGTTCGCACAAGTCGCATTTTTGAGAGTTGTAGAATATCCAAAGCCCGATCTTTTTTGACCCCAAAAGCTGGTTCGCTACCTCAAATTTACGCTCATAAAATTTCTTGCGATCATAAAGACTTCTCTTGCTAGTCGAAGATGATTTATGACTAGCATCCAAGTAAGGGTCTAGCTGCGCATAACGCTTCGCAGCAACCCCTAAAGCCTTTCCTCTATCGCGCAACATTTTCTCCATATACATCATGGCCAAAACATTGGTCGCTGTAGGGTTATCAGCAGCGGTACGTCTAAAATCAGGTAGATTTTCCTTAATCCAAGCAGAAGACATAGGCTCATGCTCTGACTTGCCCATATAAACTGCGTACTCCTTCGCAACATCCTCAATCGCCTTTTTTTCTTCCTCTGTCCTTTCGTTATAAAAGTGCCAAGACTCAGACTTCTTCAACCAATCCTTAACTGTCAGTTTTTCAGCGTAAACACCCGCCGAGAAAAATGACATCAAGAGAATTAAACTAGTAAAAACTTTTAATTTTTTCATCTATTTACATGAACCTTTTTTCTTATAAGTACCTAAAACCTGACCACCAGATGTAGACCAAGTGTAATATCTATTCTTACGCTTCTTCCCCCAGCCACACCCAGACTTTTTAGTCTCATACTTACTTAAGGTTGCCGCCAGTGGAGAGGTGCATTGGTTATATTGATACGATATGCCACCAAGAGAATACGAGAGGGTGTACCCTGCGCCAGAAGAAGACATAGAGCACAAAGTCGGAGATGCCTTAACAGATTCCTGAATAGGAGTATCTGTATCACAACTCTGATCCGAATAAACCACAGACTTAGTGACTGTATCCGTATCAACATCAACATCAATACCACACTCTTTCTTTCCTCTGAATGTTGTTTCACTAACTCCCTCAATTACAGAGCAGTCTGTTCTGATAATTTTACGACCATCCCTCATATAGAATTCAATGTACTTAGATGTTTTCGACTCATCAGCAGCATATTCAAATCCACAAGACTCATACTCAAGAGGCATATCTACGCTAACCCCATCAACGATACTGCATGAGGTTTGAATTCTGTCAACTCCACCATAGACAAACATACGCTCATGCTTTGTCACCATACTCTTACCAACCAGCTCTACACCGCAGTCATTATAGGAATACTCTTTAAACAAACTAACACCATCAATCAGGCCGCAGTCATTATTATCATGAGTCACACCACCAACAAGATAAGATGTTTGATATCTCGTCTTATAACCACCTTCCAGATGTTCCGTTCCACATTCAGAATAATTCAAAGGAATTGTTTCATCATGATTACAAGAGACAACAGTCTCAGTAGCTCCTTCAATGACAACTTTTGTTTCATGGCTAATAAGCATATTTGGATGAGATATATTAATAGCACATACATTAACAACATGAGGGTATCGAGCTGAATGTAATTCGGCATACCCACAAGGCGATGCAACAAAAGACCCAGCAGTAATTGAGTTAGCAGTTAAAACAAAATCACTCTGGCTATAACCATATTTAATATGGTGTGAGATACCACACGCTTGAGCAGACACATCGAAATTCTGAGGGGCGCAATTATCAACCTTTTCAACACCATCTTCCGTAGTGAAGTATCGAGTCATATTAGGAATATATTTACCAGCAACAACCCCAACAGAACAAGCTGTGAATTTATGCATAAATCCAGCTGATACTCCGTCATAAACTGAGCATTCTCCTCTATCGATGCGAGTTCCATCCTCATCAACAATGAAGCGCTGCAATTTCTCTACAGAGTAATTTAGGTCTGAGACATGCTCATAACCACATGTTTCATAAAGCTGTTCATATAAAGTATCGTACAAAAGTTCACGGCGGGTGTCGGCTCGAACATCCTCAATTCTAAGATCTTCATATTTTTCAAAGACCTCCTCCGCATTAGAAGAGGCGGTTGCAGCATCGGGATCTTCAGTCACTTTTCCTACTAGATCGACCATATTTTCCTCAGAAAAATATGCAGCTGGAGAAGTCAGCTGATTATCGCCTTTTAATTGTGACATCCCGCGAGCATAATCTTCCTGCTCTTTTGGGGTCATTGCTGAAATTGTAGCTTGATCCTCCTCAGACAAAGCACCTGCATTAACCACACCAGAATCATTAACCTCTCCAACCACATAGCCATCACTAGTTGGGATAATCCCCCCTACCATTAGCTCATCAATCCAGCCCTCAAGGGTTATCTGTGACCAATCAAGATTAGCGATGTCATTCATCGATAGACCTTCACACGAAGAACTATCGACAAGACTTCTACCGCCCAAGCCTTTATCAAAAATTTCTTTATTAAGATGCTTTGAAAAAGCTGACGTATAACAGCAGAATTTACGTTTATGTGTAATGCATGTTCCAAATCCATTACGATCAGAACAATATGAATCATACTGAAGGCATTCCCCCATACCCAATTTCGATGCGGTGCTAAAATCGTCAGCATTACACTGCGTAGCGATATCATAAAGCGCCTTCGCGATTACATAAGCTGTATAAACCGCCCCTACAAAACTCACAGCAGAACCGATCGCCTGCATGGTTGCCGAACTTGCAATGCTTCCTGTTGCTGTAGTTGCCCCAGCAGCCCCAGCGGAACTCGCTCCTGTCGTTGCAGCGCTACTTGCTGCGGCAGAAGTGGCCGAATTCGCTGCAGTATCCACAGCTGCTTGAGCTGCAGCATCTACAGCAACGTCAGTCGCCTGATCAGCCATTAAATCAACAAATAAATCCTTAGCTGCATTAGCCACAGCGTTATACATGGAAGCCACTAGATCTTGAAAGAAATCAGTACTGGCAATCGCGATCGCTAACCTAATGCCATCAGCTGTTGTAAAATCAGTGGGATTTTCACAACAATCTTTGCCGCCATAACCTTCAACTGAAACCTTGTCACGACATACGCCGGATTCACCCCCAAACAAAATACAAGTGCTCGGATCATCATTCGCGCACTTCCCTTCTTTAGAAATCATATTTGCAGCTGTAAGCATCCCTGCAGTTTGCGCAAAAGATGTTGACGGGGTAATGTTTAGGTCTCCACAACTGTCATCGCCAGAAGCACAAGGAAATGGTGCATTGCAAACAACACTACTTGCCGGACTCGGAGAAACGGTCGTAATTTCTTTAGAGCAAGAGAATGATAAGCCAGTATAGGTGCACTCACCCGTATCTGAGTTTCTTATTTCACAGCTATTATTAGTAATCGAGCATTCACTGTTTTTCTTTAATTCATCACAGCCTGCATTGTTACCAACAATACCCAACCACGCATTACCTGCATTTTCTGTGGCTATGTAATCTGCACCGTAGCAAGACCAGGTTCCATCATCACAAGCACTAGCATTATTAATATTCACCAAAAACTTACGAGCCTTAACTTTGAAACATATACCTTCAGGCTGCACCGAAATCTTTTCACCAGGGTACATTTCACGCAGCAGCGTGGAATCTTCTTTGTTAATTGTGACAGGTATAACACCAGCATTAATGTGTGAAACACGAGCATCCAAACACTCCCAAGTTTCATTTGATCGACCTAAAGGAGAGTCTGTGAAATTTTCTTGCGGTACGGCCACACCAACAGCATTTGTGAGAACTGGCCCACCAATAACTTGAACCGTTACAGATGAAGGATTAGAGATACAGCCTGAAGGAATCTCCCTAATAGTTTCTATGATTTTTTTATGCTTAAAGACCAGAGTAAAATCCGTCTTCCCAACCCAATTAGCAGGACGGAAACCCAATTTATCAGGCGAGAATGTGTTACTAAATATATTGTAAGATCTATGTTCAGAATTATAACTTTTACTATTCCATACACTGGTTAATTTCGCTGATAATCCAGCGAGTGACTGGTTCATATCAGACGAGTGTTTACTCTCACCAACTGCCGCCGTTCGACACTCAGCATTACCAGAAGCGATAGAGCCCGTACACAATATAGAGTGACTGGCATTTAAAGTAATTCCAAAAATACCTAAGTCTTTAACAAAATTTCCCTGATATTTTTCACCCCAAGTTATCTCTCCAGGCATAGTTGTATAAACTTTTGGCTTGCTATCACTTTTCTTCCAGCCCCGAGGCTGCTCTAAATACACACTCATTTCATTATTAGGATCGATATCTCCAAGAAAATTGGGGAGCTTGGTATCTACACACTTTGTGTATCGATCTTTTTTATCATGTCGCTGGTAATAAGTTTGCGTTCCCTTCGTACAAACATACTTTTCACCATCAACATAATCAAATGGCTCATCCTTCCAGTTACTATCTTGAACAATTACCTTAAAAGTATTTTTCCCCTCGACCAAATAACTAGAAGGTATCTCAGTAAGACTTTCATAAGAGAGCACAAAACTATTATTTAAAAGAACAGCAGCAGACTTAGATGATGACTTTATATCCAAATCAAATACAAAACTGTCAATTTCGGATACATAAAAGTCAACCTCACCTTCACCATTCATTGTATATTTATAAGTTGTAGTGAGAAGGTCACCATCCTCTAAGACAGATTTTTCAGCATCAGCAAATTCATGCGCTGGGGTAATTAAGGTACGAGTTGCGCTACAACTAGTTTCAAGATAAATATTACCGACCTGCTCACTACAAAAGTGCTGACTAGTCACTGTTCTTGTTTCGATTATTGGTTCAGGATCTACATTTCGACAAACAACCCCTGCTTGAGCCTGCGCATCCATATCAAGATAACCTTGAAGTCGAGAATTAGTAGCAGGATTATCGTCAGTCAGAGTTAGATCATCCGAAAGCTCTTTAAGCTTTGATGAGGGCTCCTTGTACTCAGGCGCCTCTCTGTGTTTATTTAAAAGCTTATAAACGCGCCCTTCACTGGATGCATCCCCTGAACCGATAAGTGAATTCTCAAATTGCATTGCATTGGTTTTAATAGAACCATTCGATGAAAAGTCCATCGTCTGAGTTTGGTCGCCCAAAACCCCAGTAGTCTCCTCATCGTAACGAAAGAATTTATTTGACCGATCGAGAACATCGTGTGTATTACCTACCTTATCAGCAACCCCAGAAGAACTTGTCGAATAACCATTCGCTATATCCTTCGTCCTTTGTTTATTTTCTTCCGTAAAAACAAAAGGAGCCGCAGCACCCGTAGTATCACCAGATGCGTAGGCATGTGCAGGAAGCCACAAAGACAGAAGAATAAAATAAACAGCTCGGCAAAATCTTATGAAACTCATCCCTAAATCTCCAAAATCAAAAAAGAGTACAGCACTCTTTGTATCTATAAAGAACCTGAACAGATTGCCCAGAAGCTGTTGCCGAAGTCATTCCAGCACCCCAAAACACAGTCGGCTCACCCATTTGATGATTGCTATCACCTTCCACCCCAGGAAATACCATTCCCAACCGGTACTGCTCTTTAAGTAGAGATGGATAAATAACAGATCTACACATAGCATCACTTCCATAAGTTTTATGTAATAAGAAGCGCCTATGCATAGCATTAACAGCCTTAACAGCTAGAGTACTTGCAAGCTTAAGTGAACTAGACCCCGCCACATCGAAGCCAGAGCTGGGATAGGCATTGCCCCAACAACCAATGCACCATGGAACCAGATTAATATTAGAACTTGCATGCATTGCTGCACACTCACCAACACACGCAAGCTGCGCAGGCAAAGAAGAAAAAACTAATGACTCAGGCTGAATCATCGAGGTAAGGATCTCATCATTCCAAAGCGGATCAGGCTCGGAAATGTAACTCATATCAATTTCAATAATATTACCTGGGTTGCACTTTGCACCAGTGAAAAGTTGAACAACAGTCGCAACCGGAAAAGTCCAAACATGAACATTAAGAAAAGCGTTATCCGGTTCGCCACCCGTCATATCGCCGCCCGTGGCAATACGCTGCGCACCCTGAATGTTTTCGCCACCAAGCATAGGGCTACAATAAGGAGTTCCGACAGTTTCTACGGCATGCGTAATGTCCCACATAGCCGTATGAACGCCAGGTATGGGAACGCCTAGTTCATCAGCACACACACAAGCAGCTGAATTATATCCATTCTTTGGCCGACCATTAGATCCTTTACCTGTAGGTGGATTATTCCACTCAATACCAGCAATGGTCATTGGAAAATAACAACTCCAACAAATCCCAGTCATTAATTTACCACCCGTAAATACACCAGAATCTTGACAGTTAAATGCGTATGCAGATGAAGAACAAGCAAGGAAAAACAAAAGGGTTTTAAAGTTCATTATATTTCACACAAAGTAGTGATACATTCGTATTCAGAAATCAATAGCTTGTATTTCAGCGAAGGGTGCTCTTGAATAATGACAGGAGATGTGACCAGATTGAATCGATCAATAATTGAGTCCTGCACAATGAAAAGATTCCAAGTTCCAAAGAAAGTTTTTAATTTAGAAAAACTACCCCACCCCTTACCATCCTCCAACTGCGTAACCATCAATATAGGTTTTTTACTCATTGCAAGTGAATCGACATAAGCATTTTTAGCTAAAGACAACTGGCGACTATCCATCGGGTTAAAAATGATTAACACACGATTAAATGGAACCGCTTTCATAGGATTGATTCTTGCACCAGCCTTGGCAATGACCACGCCATTTGGATCAACGATATCTGACACAACTTCTACTTCAGGATCAAAAACACTAACCCGACTGCGCTTTCCAGTGACAAGAGTTGGAAAGTCATATCGATCCCAATATGTTGAAGCATTTTTACGAGCTTGCTTTTCCAAAGCCACCGGATCAATTTTACTTTTCATCAACTCAATCATATCTGTTTCAGAAATCGATGATAAATCAGGACTATCAATCACCTTTTCATTATTCAGCATCTTTCGAAACGATAAAAATCCAAGACTTTTCTTCACACCTTCATCATCAATAACGATCGCCGCAGGTACTTTATGAATTTCTGCTTTTTGAAAGGGTATAGGGTCGATAGAGAAGCCTACCAGCGGCTGATCGTCAAAATAATCAAGCATCCAGCTATTCCGCTTAAGATATTGAATAATATCCTTATCACTTTTATCTATACCGCGAACCACAACATTAATTGGCATATCAAGAGATGAAGCAATTGCGCCAGTTTTGTCCAGTATCACCTCTAGCCTCGCTCTAGGAATGGACTCAGATATAGCAAGATATAAACCTGTACGCGATTTAGGATCATGCTTAGGCTTACCACCGCCATGAGCATCAATTAGCTGAGACTCAACCCTAGATTGAATAATATTAGCTCGTTTTTTAAGATCATCAAAAGTCACAGAATCAGCATGCGAAAACTGTGATAATAAGAGTAACTGAAAAAAAAATAACTTAAGCATCAGCCACCATCTCAATAGCCTCAATCAAGCCAACTCCAGATTTCCGAAGATCTTTAATTTTGGTACGATCATCGGCTTCCGTACCAAAAACCTTCAAAGTGAATGGCGACAAAATCAATCGCCCGACCCCCATCCTGTCCTTCGTCATAATAAACAGCTCAGAAAACCCCCCCCTAACCTTGAATGTACTAACAGTCTTAAGTTGATTAATCCAATAAGGGGTTAAATCAATACGTTTCTTTTCGGCCAACTGCTCAACAGAAGCAGGATCTTGACCCAAGAATATTTTCACCGCTGCGTTATCAGCAATCGCCTTACCAGCTGGGTTTGAGTACACATCTTCCAAACTTTGAACAAGAAGACCAATACTGGCATTGTGTTTTCGGAACTGGCGATAAGCGGTTAAAATAAACTGAAGAACAGCATTGTGCTCACCGGCATCACCTTCAGCCATAAACTTCCATGCTTCATCTATTAAAAGATTTGCCCATGAGTTATCACCCTTTTGAACCTTCGCATAAATATATCTATTAATCTGAAGAATAAGCTGCATAACAACAACTCGACTTAAATCTTCTTTATCTTTTAATGCATCGATATCAAGAACAACCAAGCGACTTCTATCAAAATCTACAGGTACGCCTTCAGTATAATAGCGACCATAAATACCATGAGTCGTCCATTTCTTTAAGCGCATAGCCAAATCACTATAGCGACGATCTTCTAACGACTCACCCTGCTCAAGAAGAGTGTTATAGATATCATCGATCCCTGCCTGGTTTCCCTTAGATAGCCAAACAGTGTTAATAACATCTTCAATTATCGAGATCTCTAACTTGTCTCTCTTGGGATTGATGCTCATCATTTCCGACACGACACCAACTACCATTGGGCCTTCAGCATCCTGACCATCCCAGTCCACAATATGTGGAAAAGGGTTCAAATTGGGACAATTATCACCATCGAATGTAATGTAAGTCCCATTAAATATTTCACAGGTTGTGATATACGAATGACCCTGATCGATAATAAAAAACTTTGCGCCGCATGATAAATAATCAGAAACAAATCTGTTTGCTAAAACAGACTTACCAGATCCAGACATTGCCATGCCTAACCAATTATAATTTGATCCAGTGTCATACAGAGTTAGTGGTAATATTTGACCGCTTCGACCAGCAAACAAAGTTGTAGGTCTTCCAATACCAGTCCACTCAGAAACAACCGGAAGCATTCTCGATGCATGCTCCGGTAAGCATCTCTTAAATCGACTAATTAAATTAATCACTCCTTTATCGGGAAGGAAATTCATAGGAAGCATCGCATAAAATATGCCATGCCCGATGATTTTTTCATCAAGATATTTGTATTGTAAAGTACCCAAGTGAGCAATCGCTTGCTGCGCCTTTTCGATCACATCTGTTTCAGAATCACCGAAAATAACAACCGAGCTACATATACTAATAGCCCTATTGGATCGCTCTACACCTTCATGCATATCACGGTGAGCACCGTAAGTTGATGAAGCTTTCGATTCCTTTGAGCCAGCAGTTAAAAACCTATAGGTCTTTTCATTTCTCGCAATTTCTTTCTTGTCTGATACCCTATCGCCATAATAAATATGAGAACAGAACATGGAGTTATCCTTAACTCCCGTACCTGTAGCAGTCTCTAATTTCTGAATAAACTTAGCTGTATCTGCAATGCTAGGATAATCAGGGGCTTTCGACATGGTAGCAGCCATAACGAAACGATCATTTATCCGATAAACCCCAGGCTGTCGCATTTTAACAAACTCAGTAGTTGCATCCTGAACCTGCTCATTAATCGGGATATGATCATCATACTCAAACCCCTCAAGCCAAGTAGCATTTGGAGCCCAATTCAACATTTCATGGTAAACTTCAAGAAGACTTCGAGGCTTAAGAATTCTAGGACTAAAACCTACACTGTCCAAAACAGCCATGATTTCAGACATCAAAGCAGAATAAATTTTTGAGGAGTCAATTTCAGGTTTCTTAGTTTTCTTTATCTTCGTAACAAAGCTAACAAAGCCTCGCTTATTATTAATTCGCGTTTTGGATATATGCTCTACAGGCTTCTTTGTACCTGAACTTAAATGCTCAAGAGCTTCATCTGACAACCTCTTCAGCAAAGCGTCAGATTCATCACTTCCTGTGGAAACAAAGCGCTCAGACCTAACCAGTGAATGCTGAGATTTGATCTTTGAAATATTTGGAGAAGACCAAAGAGCAAAGCTAAACATACTGTTATCGGGAATCGTGTCCTTATTCAAAAGATTTTCAAGCGTAACTCTTGCATCCTCACCCATTTGATTCATTGGTGATATCTCAAAACAAAATCCGATGTATTGAGTTTCTGTAAAAGAATATAAGTTTGACGATGGATCAAAGCTTTTTGCAGCTAAGAATCGACTTATACTAGATCGTTTAAAAAGAAGCTTTTGAGTTCCAATAAAGGACATAAATTTAACCTTATAAAATAAAGCGGCCCGAACAGACCGCCTTTACTGATCTGTATGGGATCTAGACAAAGAAGCCTTTTAGAGCGGAAGGAACAACAACCACAAGAATAGCGATACCAAAGCAAGTTAGCGTTCCCATAAGATCTTTAGTCTTAAAGTATGTGAAAACACCCATAGCAAATGCAAGCAACGCAAGCGCATAACCGATCTCACCCTGAAGAAGACCAATGATAAATGCAGTTGTCCCTGTTGCAGAAGAATTGACATTAGCAGCTTGCGCAGCTGTAGGCGCAGCGCTGGCAGCAGAAGACATCAATGAAACAGAAGCTACAAGAGCACCAGTTTTTGCTTTAGAGGCCGCAGAAAATAATGTTTTAATATTCATAATAATGATCCTTTTATACTTTAGTTTTTTAGTTTGTGGTTTATTTTAGTGGTTCGAACAAATTGCTTTTTTCATAAGAAGTTGCACTCCAAGATGATTGTTTACTCTTGAAATAGATATAATGACTTTCATGATAATTACCATGATCATCAATACCTGCATTTATTAGAACGCGCTCCCGCTGCTCACTAACTATTGTTGGTGAACCCTCAGAAGTTGGTGGATTAACCAAGACAAGTGAATCAATATCACCATTGCCAAGAATTAATAATTCTTCTTTTTCAATGAACTCATGCGGTACAACTTCATTGGCATTATCTAACTCTACAAATTTCGAGTGGTTGCCAGACCCAAAGCCAAGACCGTTTCTTTTCAAAACAACAACTGGCGGTTTGATTACAACCCTATCACTCGAATAATTGCTCTCAGTGACATCCCCGTAAACACCTGAAACTGGCTGACATTTAATTCCAGCTTCAACGCCTCCACATTTAAAGTCAGATTCGCCTAGAGTCGTACAACCGCCAAGGAGCAAGATAAATACAAGCGATAAAATTCTCATAATCCGACCTTAATAAACTTTTTATAATCACTAATAGATTCCCAACCGTCATGCATAATCAAGGTAGGAACTTGCATCTCAGATAAAACTATTGCCTTTTTTAAATTCTGAACAGATTGGTGATATTTTTTCTTATTACACGATTTATTGTTGTGAAAGCCTAACAAATCAATCACCGTTGCCGACTTCGAATACGCTCCGCAACTAGCTAGAGTAGAATCCAAAAGCAAGACATTCATATTATTTTTGTTGCGACTAACAAAACTCTTTATTTTATTAACAGTCATCAATTCTTCAGTAACAACGAACGTAGCTTTGGGCTCAGGAGCTTTGAACAATGGGTAATCAACAAAAGAACCACTCGTAATCCTCATACTATCAAGAGGGATTATTTTTCGACTCTCATCAATTTCAGAGAAACTAATCTGCTTCTTACGAACGGTATCAGTGACCTTTAGGCTACTACCAATACTATGAAGAACAAATCGACCAGAAACCGATGCAATCCAATCCTCCGATTCCGTCTCCACAAACAAAAAGTTCCGAATTGGCAAGATGTGCTTTATAGCACCTATTTTTTTAACTTCCTGTTCGGTTTTTTTAAGGTGCTGCGCAAAATCAGAGCTTGCGTCAACAGCAAATACAATCATGATCAGCACTTTAAAAAGATTTAACTTATTCAACATCAGAATCTTCCTCCTCATTATCAGTTACCTCAGAAACTGTGAATCTATTTTCTACCACAAACTCAATTACTCTCCCCGCCTGAATCTCAATAACAGGAAAGATATTTTTAGCTATATCTAGATAGCGCTCTGTAAGCAACGAACCAGACTCACTCAACCCACGACCTAGAGTATTTCGAGCCGTGTATGAAGCAGAAGGAAGCTGATAGGGATCATTAGTTGTGATTTGATCAGCTAAATTGGATTGAGGGCTGATAGCACTGCCAATAGATTCCCACATGGATGCTGCGATTGCCTTTGCAATAATTGAAGAGTCTTTAGTGACAACCGTTCCATTCAAGCCTGCTTTACCATCAATTCCCGTAGCAAATGCATTCATAGAATCAGACTCAAGTATCTCGCCATCATTACTAATACAACTTAAATTCTGCGTTCTGAAGTAAGCTCTTTCTGTACTCAACGAACCATATCCACCCACCAAAACATGACATCCTGAATAGTCATAGCTTCGACCATTAGGAGCCAATGCTTCGCCAACAATGACAGCCAACGCTGGGAAAGCACTCTCTTCCGCACCACTAAATGTCGGCGTATCTACACCAGCCAATAACTTGGCTTTAAAGATAGTACCTGCCGGAACAACTCTAGAATTTCTTGACTTATCACCACTAAATTCTTCAATTTCTTTTTCTATCTCTGCCACAGTTTGAATCTTTACCGCCCCTTCATCATCAACCGCAGCAACATCAGAAACAGCCATATTTGGCATAGCCTCAAACTCATTAAGCGTTAGGAAATCAAAGGCACTTATATACTCAACCTCATCAGTAGAATCCAACTGCTGAGTCACAGGGACTCCCTGCCTCATCGGAGCTTGATCCCCATCATTAGCACTAGATATCCTGGCGTAAACAGCCTTTCTCTGGGCTGACTCACTAGTAATTTGAGTCTCAAGAAAGCTATCGCGTTCTTTTAAGGAACTAAGACCTAAACTAAGCTCATCCAACTTTCCCATTATCTTTTTCTGAGCGCTATCGATCTCACCAAACCTTGAGGAAACTCCTTCTTCAATTTCTGAAAACTTCAAAGCAACCTTAGATTTTGAAAAATTTCTAAAAATCTCACCCTCTTCTTCATCATCAAGAAAACTAACGCCTTCGGCCTCAATCTCTTCAACCCTTAATTCAATGTCACTCTTTTCTGCATCAAACTCACTACTAGGAAGCTTACCAACTATATAAATACATAGCAGGACAAAAACAGTAAAACCAACCACAAAGTAGACTTTCTTTACAGGCTCAAGAGAAGACCAATTAGTTCTAATATCATTTAGTAATTCACTCATCGGAATATACCATTCTGGTTCTAATATTTTTTAGCTTTGGCGCTGACTCCAGATTTCTCTGAATAATTAACTCTTTCGATTCAGACGGTGCAATAGTCCAGCCTGGGTACATTTGAACAGAAGCAACGGAATCAGTAAGGCAATTACTTTCATCAAACTCGAAGTAGTCTTCAGATATATTAGTAACCTTGTAAATTTCAAAAACGTATTTTTTACCAATGATTTTCTGCCCCAATCTTGAGATCAGCCTTCTTTCACCGCAAATAAAACCCCTAACACCATTGCGCACTTCAACAAACTCATAGCCATTAGGAAACATCCCCTTAGAGATTAATTTATGAGCTGAAACAGTTCTGTCATCACTTGAATTTGAAGACTCAAAGACCATGATTTTTTTCAAAACAGATCTAGAAACAACAGTTTCCACCGGAGTTTTATCAGATTCACTTTGCTCAACAGAAATAGTTTTATTGATCACGCTAGAGTTTGGCAAAAAAACCAATGAAACCGTTTTTTCACCATTTCTCTCAGAATAGAAAACAACCGAAACAGGTGCTTCGGAACTCTTAAGAGTTACAAAATAAATATTCCCTTTTTTGCTAATATCCACATATTTATCATCCAAAGGAGTGTAGTGAAGATAGCGATCATCAGGAAATTTGATTTGGTTCGCCAAATAAGGTGGTGTTTCAATCGCGTAAGTACCTTTGTCCGAACTGGTTAAAACGATCAAACCGTCCTTGTTTGACTTTTTAGTTACCACACCTTTTGGAAGTCTTATTATTTTTTTCTTTCTCGGTGCTTTCTTTTTAACAACATCAACCGAAACGTCTTCATTAATTGGGTTTCCGCTATCATCAATTGACATAACAGGCTTAACTACTGGGCTTGGCACAACTCCAGTTCTTGTCTGAATACCAGCATCATAAATCGCATCACCAAGAGTAGTAGCTATTCCATCAATAACATCGACACTAACACCCTCTCCAGTAGTATTAATTCGGTCTTCTTCCATACCCGAAACCATCTCATCAATCCCAACCAATCCCTCAGCAAAGGAAAATTGTGAAAACAGCAAAAACAGGCAGATAAAATTTATTTTTTTCATTATTGGCTCACCGCTTCAATATAACCATGACTGTAACTTGTTATATATGGCCCATAATTATATGCCTCCACACCAAACACATAAGCGTAAGGCTTTTCAACAAACTCCTCGGTAAGCAAACTCTCGATTTTCTGATAACCCTGAATAGTAACCAGTTCAGCATGAACATCATGAAGAATTTTTCCAGCGGGATTAAATGTGACTCTCACAGACTCAGAAGCCATTCTAGAAAATCTAAGATCTATATCCGAAAGCATGCTTGTATAAACATCACTAGGAGCCATATATTTTAAACTCTCAACAACCAACTTCCCTTCTTTCGGTATAATATTCCCTAATGTCTTAGCCATGTGTAAAGCCCAAACTTCACGAAAAGCACGATCACCAGAAAAACGCATTATTTTAATTTCTGGATAAGTTGAGTAAGGTGATCTTTCGACTACAATTTTGTTATCACCAACTTGCTTGATCAAAACACCGATAATCAGAACCTGAATTAAAACAATAAAAATTAGAAGTGATAACCATTTAGATGTTGTACTTCCCACCCACTTCGCTACATCTGATTTCATCCTAGATAATCCTTATCGAAAGCGTGATCAAGCAAATGAGAGTTTGAGATAGGAACCCCCAAAAAATAAGCAACGTGAACCAATGCCGTATTCTGGTAACGATCATTAATGTACTGCTCAATTTTACTTATAACAAAAGCCGCTATCACGCATATAAAAAACTCTCGCGTAACAACAATCATAAAAATACCTAGAGTCCAAATCATAGCCGTTTCAAGCCTAACCGAACCCACATACGTCCCATCATTCAACTCATTTGGGAATTTTACAGCATTGCCACCAGACATAAATGACTCACATACAACAAATTTAACTGGATAATACAGAAAGGACATACTTTAGACAAGAAAAAAGGGCTATTAGCCCTTTTAGATACATATTTCATTAGCTAATATTTAATAGCTCAAGATAAGCTCAACACGCCGATTTGCAATGTAGTTCGACACATTCAAATCTATTGGAACACCATCCCCATTTGACACAGCAGTAACCCTACCTCCATCCACTCCCATACCCTCAAGAGCAGCTTTTACATTTCTAGCCCTATCCTTGGCCAGTACATAATTTCGCCTACTAAGCCCATTTTGATCAGCATGCCCTACAATCAGCAGTTTAAGTTTATCGTCACCCAAAAGAAGAGATGCCAAGCAAGAAATTGAGTCATCACCCCAGTTAAATAAGTCATCATCATTTTTAAACTGAATCTTTGTTGGTAGATTCACAACAATTGAGGCTCCACCATTATCCAGCCTTCCACCACACGACTCTAGTAATTCACCCGCCACATCAATATCCAAGTCAGCAAACGAACCAAAGCTCAATACTGAAATCATTAACGCTACTGAAATTTTCATAATCCTAAAAGCCTAAAATCCAATGAGTTATCAAAAAGTTGTTTAGTTGTATATCTTACTAACTTTGTACCGGCTTGCTCAAAAGCCTTGTTTAAGAATTTATCCCTCACAATCCGCTCTGGTTTATTGTGCGATAAATCATCCAGCTCAATCGCCACCACGGGGCGCATAGTGGATCTCTCAACAAACACAAAATCGACATGCTTGCTAGATATCTGCCTAAAAAGAGACCACCATGATGAACTACCCTCTTTTCCACCAACACCTATTACATCAGCAACCCTAACCTGAGCAAAAAGATAGTACCTTCCACCCTCCAAAGGCTTTAGTTTATTTAACATCCGAGCCTCAACCACAGACATAAGCCTATCTTTACTAACAAACCTCGGTTTTAACAAATAACGAAAAACCAAAATAAATACAACAAAGAGAACAAACATGCCAGCAATCGGAATAGTCACCGAAGCATCAGCTAAATGTAGTTTGTTTAAAAGATCCATAAAACCACCAAAAGACATTAAGAGTCACACAAGCATCATACATTTCTAAGATCTGTCAATTCTTAGATCTTTTGTTGGAAATTACTAACTAATAAATAAAACCCAAACATCGACAATACCAACATAACCGCTGGTGCAAACGGTGTAATAGCTATAGGAAAAAATATGTATGAAAAAAATAAGCCAACAGACGCAATCATTGAATGCCAACCCCAACCGTACTTGTCGGGTGATGACCACGACAATGAGTACTTGATATGCTCACGGCGAACATAGCCATGAAAGAAGATGCCTACAAATAAGAAACACAAAGAATACAGCCACAACAAGGAAACCTGAGCTCTTACAATTGACATATAAATAGATGTCCAAAATGCACCATGAATCATCCTAGCCGAACTCTTTACATCATCATCTACAGTCGATCCCTTATTGGGAACAAAAATCTTCTGCGTAAACGATGCAAGGAAATTACAACACGCCTTATATGCAACATTACTATTCGATAGCACCTGCCTACCAACGTCATCCCCCAAAAATAAAACTACAGATTTTTTCTCAGATACAGCATCCTGAAGATAATTTGATGTATAAAAGAGGTTACTAGCTATAACCAAAGCAAAAGACACCACCCATATAAAAATATGCCTTTGTATCATGCAACCTCCTGACTGTGGTATTTATTCCACGGCAAATCTTGAATTCTTGGGGCATTTTCAGATGCCTGAAGAATAGGAACCCTACCCTTGAAGCAAGTACCTGCTGATACAAAGGCGAAAAATTCCAGATCAGGCAAGTTTTTAAGTATCTTTTCTGGAACCAACTCCACTTCTGCGTCTGTCGTCCTAGCGCCATAACTTCCACCAAATGAAGCAACACCATCACCACTAGTATTTGAGCCCATAGTCTCCTGAGTCGTTGTCACATAAGCAAAACCACTCTGTTTCGCAACATACTCTTTTGTTTCATCATCAATTACCCGCAATGAGATTACATTGTTGAAGTTACCAATCGCCTTACTAGCTTCATCAGTAGCACCCAGCGCAACAGATATATCAGGAATCGTTTGAGTAGCACCAAATATTCTAAAGCCAGCACCAGCACCCTTGTTCAATAATTCAATGCAACTCCCATTCATAACATTGCTCATCTCATCAATTAAGAGATTAATTGTGTGATCTCCAAGTGGGTTCTCCTCCACCCCTTCAACACCTCTTATGAAATTGTACCGACTCGCAGCTACAGAGGTTAAATCAGACATTAATAAAGAGGCCACTGCATCCGCAACATTTTTATCACCCATACTATTTAGGCCGATGTAAATAATCTTTTTTTGCTTAATTATTTTTTTGAAATCTAGAATGGGCCTATGGTCTTCAGCGTCATCGTAATCAGGTGAAAGAATTCCACGCAACTCACCCGTTGTCAGTGATTTAAGTACCGGCATCAAAGACGCCAACATTTTACCGGCATGCTCTCTATTGTGCTCAAAGAAGTTTAAAAGACCATCAATAGCACTATTTGGATTAGAAGGCTTAACGACATCCTTATAAAAAGCAGCCGCAGCTACAAGCTGAGGTGGGTAATCATTAGTTTCACGCTTATTTTCTTTTGAATTCTTTGCATACTGAGATATTCCTTCCCTATAATTTTCGACACCCTTAATACTACACTGATGAAGAATGGCATCATAAAGAAGATCCCCTGGCCCCTTCTCAATTACCGACTTCAAAGACATGATTGAAGGCTTAATATTTACAAAAACCATCGCACTGAAAATTGACTCCATCACCCCCCAAGCAAACTGGGAAAAACTATCACCACCACTGCCAGAGCTAGGAATGATAGGCTCTATTCGCGATGCAAGCTGCGCTGGAGTATCGAAATTACTCATTGGATCAAACCTAACCCCTAGAGATGGAAATCCAAGATGTAATAAAGCAAGATCATCCCAAACCCCAGCTTCCTTAGCAGACTCCATTGCAATATCCATCATTGCCAAGTCACCTTTAGGATCAAAAATTATCGTACATTCTTTCTTATCCCCCTGTCTTGATATGAGCTGCTTTATCAAGAAGCGGAACAATACACTCTTGCCGGATCTAGTCGTGCCAGTTATTAGTGTATTACCCTTGGTATCATCTAAAGGAAACAAAAGTGGAGAACTTTTTTCCATTCCATGGAGCCAAGACCATCCACGATAAGTTTTATCAACAGAATTTAATTTTGAAATTTCTTGAGCTAGTTTCACTTTATCGTGCGCAAATTTAGTAGAAAGAGCCTTATGACTATCAACCCTCTGGGCCTTTTGCTTAACTTTATCTTTTGTTGAAATAGCAGAATAACTATTACCTAAAATTTTAGATTGATAGTCGATATAAAGCTGTGGAGGTAAATAATCATCAAGATCACCCATTGAAAGCTCCTCTGCCCAATTTCTGTGCTTCGTCTTCCACTCGTAGCCATTACCCAAGAACAAATATTCAGGCAATGCGTCAATGACACTAAAATATTCAGAATCATCCATAAAACTAACGTGAGATTGGAAAAGATTCATTCTTCGTGACCATGTTCGAAGAACCTTAATAAATTCAGTTATTGATGCAATAAAAGCAAAAGCAGCACAAAAAACCATAACTCCATTAAGCGTGTCTGTAATTGGAAGCAACAACATAGCAACCCCCGATACAAACCAAGCAAGAGAAGACTTCCACTCAAATGCTGGCTTCCAAGGACGATCTTTCAACCCACCATCAGGATTCGCTTTCAATATTAAACTCCTTCCAAGATTTCTCTAAGACTTTGGTTTCAAAATGAGACCAACCCAAAATAATATGCCCCTTAAATATAAGCGAATAAATCATTCCTCTGCCAGACTGATCCATTAAGCCATCTGCGATCATTGACTGAAATATCGATGATATGGCAGAAAAGCCAAGGCAATTCTTTTTTTCCACATACTCAATATCCTTCCTTAAAGCCTTCATATTCTTAGCAACATACTCATCAAATAGAGCTAAGAAATACTCTGGCGAACCCTTGGCATCAGAAATAGATTCAAAAAGATCTGAATTATTCCCGCCAATCACAGAGGGTGTCGTGACCTTACCGCCAGAGCTAGGTCTAGGCTTCACAATTTTATTTTGAGATTTTAACCCAGGAAATAATGATATTTCATCCGACAAAACCCTACTTGCAAGCTTGGAAATTGGCAGTGTAAGCACCTTTTCACCATCCTTCTGATACAAACAAGTTGAATCGCTATTAAAATGAAGCTTACCGCCAGAAGTGCTTATTAAACGCTTTGACTTCAATAGAGAGACAATATCTAAAGCATCGTCCCCCAAGCCATCAGCGAATTTTGGCCACTCCAAAAAAATAAGCCCGTCAGCTGACTTAAACCAACCAGATGCCCCCTTCAAAATAGATAAGGCGACATTAAAAATAACATCCCCCGCATCATCCAAGTTATCGCAATACTCTGTAAAATCCTCACTGAATTTATAATCGTCCAGCGATACATTATTAGGCAGCAGATCATCCTCCACCAAGTCATTCGTAGTGGTAGGTTTATCCTTGGTGGTAGGTTTATCCTTGGTGGCAGGTTTATCCTTGGTGGTAGGTTTATCCTTGGTGGTAGGTTTATCCTTGGTGGTAGGTTTATCCTTAACAGAAGATTTCGGGCCACCCACAAGAATATCCACAGGGATGTCATCTGACTGACCAGCAGACTTCGCGACCTCAATATTATTAGTCTTACCTGCAATTCCCGCAGCCAACTCTCCATCAACGTCAAACCCAACAGGCTTCACCGAAACTGAAGCATTAACCACCTCTTTTGCAGCTAAAAGTAAATCAGGATCAATCAATTTCGCCAAAGTAAGCTTAATTTTAAGCGAATCCCCAGTAATATTAGCCGACCAAGACCTAGAGCCTTCTCGCTCTTCTGCAAGACCGTCAGATGTTAGCGCCGCAAGAAAAACACCTGCCTGTTTAGGATAGGAAGCAAAACCATCACCCCCAAAGATATCCTCAAGAGCCTGAAAAGCTTTAGGCCAAGTAACCCACAAGCTATCGCCATCAAGCCAGAACAACCCTTTCTCACGATCCTTTACATTAACAAGGTATTCACCACGCCTAATCAGGCGCAACAGAGCCGACTTCGCTACATTAACTAGGCTTGCAGGCGGCTTCTGATCTTCATCTAAATCACCACCAATATACTCAACACCATCAGTAGAGCCTGGCACTGGGATAGATGCCCCCCCCATTTTAACCATCGACTTCTTGGTAGATGAAATGTCGCTCTTCTTCACCACTTCGGAAAACAACGGGACATCAGGATAAGTTAGACCTGAGATCGACATAAATAATGCAGGAATTACCCTCTTATCCCCAGTCCCTAAGTACGATTGGAGATCGACTGTCAAAAGATTAGAAGTTAAAACAAGAGAGAGGTATTCATGATCTTTATGCTTTCTTGACTTGCGGTAAATACACGAAGCACTCGAATGCTTAGATTTAAAATCCACCAAATCCTGAAGAAAAGGATTCCACTCAACACCCTCAGAATCACGCACCACCATGTCAGAAACAACCTTGCCAAGATCATGACACAAACCAGCCACAGCAGCAGCTAATACCCACTTTTGCCCATTAGCCTTCCTCATCTCTGGAGTTTCACTGCCTAAAAACTCAAGCCCTCCAGCCGACCGCGCACACGCATTACACACTTCAAGACTATGCAACAGCAAACCGAATGGGTAACTATGATGATGATGTTGAGATGCTTGCAGGTCGTAAACTAGCTTTGCCACCCTAACTAGTAGCGGAGCCAATAAGGAATCAAACTCAGAATCCAACATAGATGCATTACTTCTAATTTCTCCAATTAGATAACTAAACTTAGGCTGGGAAAACAAATCACCTATCTTTTCATCACTTGAGTGGGCGGCATGGCCATCATCAGGTAGAATCTGTTTTGTTTTTGTGAAGAAAGAAAAAATATTAAAATCCCTCAGTCTTCTGATTAATATATCTAATTAGGATTTTTTTAGATCTCCCTTGACCAACACCCATGTCATGATGACTTTCAAGCACTTCGCCAGCCACGGTCGCCACTTTTTTTAAAAGAAAACCACTTCCATTATCAGGATTTCTTTGGAAGACAATATCACCGCACCTAATAACTACATTATCATCCAAGTCACTCATATAATTCTTATACACATACTCACTTGATACCTCTTCACACATTTCTTTAGTGCCAGCAATGGCATGAACCATCGTTAATCGCGAAGTATCACCAATTGCAAATAGGCGCAAATGGTATTCAGGACGAAAAAACAACTCACTAATAGAAGATGCATATCTTCTTGGAACCACTATCTGCAAAGGAGTAGGTCTACTAGGATCATCAAAGCGCAAAGCTTCATCCGGCCAAACTATCCTGACTGAATTTGAAATTAATTCTTTCGCTTCATCGCTAGGGATATTATCAATAGCAACAATCTTAGGTTTAGCCGCAGTACAACCCCCGACCAAGGAAATAGCCGCCAGCAGTATGAAAGTCGCTTTATTCATTGATTTGATACACCGTATAACTTAAACTTAGTTAAATTCATTGTACATGAATACATTATTTAATAACATATCAAAAAAAGGATGTTACTTGTGACTTCGACTCCAGTTAGCTTAAAAGACTTGGCAGAAATCGTCCAAGACAACTCCCACTCTTCACAGATTGACCTAAAAAAAGTAATTTGCCTCAATACAAAAGCTGTGAAGACTACACTCATCAAAAACTACGAAAATATTGAGTACTCATTTCGTAATCTTTTTAGAAACTCATACAGAAAATTTAATGATTCTGAAATCAAGATCGAGTACGACAAAAAAGCTACGGTTGAGCGAGATCAGGTTCTATCACAAGTACGCAACATAACGTCATTCTTCCAAACAATACTTGATGATTATGAGCAAGAAATACATACCAGAAAACTGGTAATTCAAGACACCTACACAAACCCTACCGATATAGAACTTCAAATTGAAGTTCCCCAAATGAATGCAATTATTACTTTGTTTGAAATTGGCGACAACGTACAAGTGCTTGCCGAAAATTTATGGCTGGCTGGCGTGATAGACATAGAATCAAAACAAGAGCTAACTACTGAATTCTCAAAAAAGATTCAAAACTTGGGGCGCAATGCAAGTATCAAAGCCAACTCACTTATGAAAATAGGCACACAATTCAAGGAGCTTGAAAGAAATAATCAAGCCCAAAAAGCCCAAAATAATAAATCGGAAGAGCAGGCTATCGCATCTTGATTTGTCATAGTAAAAATAGAAGAACATGGGAGTCTTAAATAAAGACCAAAGAGAAGCTGTTGAATGCATAGACATACCTACGGTAGTTCTAGCATCCCCAGGCTCTGGAAAAACATCAGTTGTAGCTGCAAAAGTAGTCCACATACTGCATTCAGATAAAAATGCTTTCGTCTGCTGCACAACATTCTCCAAGGAAGGAGCTGTTGAGATGGAAAGCAGGATACAAAAAAACCTACCAAAAGAGATGCATAGTAGAGTCGTTGTATCCACCCTTCACAGCCTGTGTTACCAGCAACTAAAAGAGAAATATGGTAAGCCTGTACTCATCAGAGATTTCGAAATTCCACATATTATTAAGAAAATAATACATGAATTCCAACTAACCATAGAGCCGAAAGAACTAAGAAGCATAATTGACAAAATTCCAACAAGGCCAGACCTTGATAGCGTCCCTCGTAAGCACAAAGATGCGTATAATAGATATAGAGAGATCCTTCATAGCGACAACAAGACGGATTTCAACTCACTTCTTGTCGATGCAGTTCACCTACTTGAAATAGGTGATCTAACCCCAAAAAATTACACCCACCTCATCTGTGACGAAGCTCAGGACGCAGACATACTCATGAAAAGATGGCTAGATGTCCATGTTTCAAAAGGCGCTATTCCAACAATAATGCTTGATGATGACCAAACACTCTACTCATTCCGTAACAGCATGGGCGTAAACATTGCCAGATCATCACAATCAGACTACGGCGCTAAAATAATTCGACTCGGCATTAATTATAGAAGCAACGAAGAAATACTCATCCCTTCCAAAAAACTAATTAATTGCAACAAAGACCGTGAAGATAAAGATCTTGTTTCGCACAAAGGCGCAGGAGGATCATACACACTTCATACAGTTTTAGATCAATACAAGATGGTAGAAAAGGTAGGTGAATTAGTTGGGCCAGAGCCAGATGACTGGTACATCCTCTGTAGAACAAACACAGATCTTCTTATAATAAGCTCGTTTCTATCAATGAATGGAATCCCTCATCACTTTGCAACAGGTAAGAGCCTATTTGACCAAAAATGTATTGAAAATCTTCTATGCCTTCTAGGGTATTGTGACAACCCAACAAGCCTCACTTCAGAGATATTACTCAAACAATTTGGCGCTAATAATGACGAGATGAAGGCAATAAAGTCGAATTACAAATCATTCCTTGATGTTTTTTTTGATAGCAATGAATTAATTTCAGGATTGGTAACCGTAGAAAACACAAGTAAGATAAAAGAATTCAAATCAAAATCAAAAGCTTGGCTCCAGCAAATAAACGCAGGACGAATACAGTCTGCAGTAAAACAAATAACCCGTTTTGCAGCAAAGCTTGAACCAAGCGAGTCAGGCCAAGAAATAATTGAAATGGCCGGTAACTTAATAGCTACAAAATTCAAAGGCTCACTTAGCAAAAGGCTAGACGCTCTCAGCGACAAAAAGAAAGACAATAATAGTGCTGGCGCAAAACTAATGACTGCTCATGCGTCAAAAGGATTGGAGAAAAAAAATGTACTCATTTGGAATTGTTGTGAAGGCTCATTCCCAGCCGAGCCAGATTCAGGCTTATCTCAAGAAGAAACACTAGCTCATATCGAAGAAGAAAGACGAATATTATTTGTTGCCATGACAAGAGCAGAAGAGAACCTGCACCTAGTATTCCAGCGCAAGAGAGAGGGTGTTAGGAAAGACACAATATACAAACCCTCGGTTTTTCTTCAAGACTTAGGGTTTCCCATGGATGAAAGAATAAAGGCAATAAAACAGCACTCACAAAAAGAAAGAGAAAGAAAAACAGGTGCAAATATCCCTCTATAAATAAGTGACAAAAATCTACAAATATACTATATTGGTAGTTCTACTTACCTTCTAGGTAATTTACTACCCCACTTGCATGAAAGCCATGCAATGGCTTTCTTCGGATAGCCAATGAAACTCTCAATGAAAACCACCCATAATGGCTCTATTATTCGCTCCTTCTCTAAGGACAAAGAAACAATAGAAATGCCATCTCTTACTGTTAAAAGTGGAGATCTTTCACCCGCTGAAATCCTAGCCATATCTCAAGCCGAGGTTAGCTATTTTTCACTGGGAGAAAAACTTACCATCAAGCTTTTAGTAAAAAAGCTGAATGGTACTCAGAACCCTCAAACTGAGAATATTGCAATTAGTGAACCAATTAAAAGCAAAGTAAAGGAACATAAGCAAACAGCTAATGTCACCTCACCTGCTAAAATTGAAAAACCAATTGCAAACAATATTGATGCCGACAAAGCCACTCTACAAAATGTAGGTGATGCAATCGAGGGAATGTTTCATTCCTTTGGTTCAAGAGACTTTGGTGGTTCCAGCGCTTCAGTTATCTACCTTTATTTCAAAAAAGACCTCTTATTTATAAGAGGAACCGACTTTGCAGAACATAAAGCAGATAATAAAATTAAGGCAGGCGATATTATTCGCATTACAAAAACTGCTCAATTTAAGCAAGCAAAAGAAAAGGATCATGCCAAACCAGCAAGATTCCACATCGATATTTTAGAAAAAAACTCATAAACCACCCCCCCTCTGGGGCATCCTGCCCTAGTGCATGATGCCCCTTTTTTTTGGAGCATTACAATGAATCAAACCAACCAAACCAACCAAACTATCTTTTCGAAATTTGTCTGGGTAAATCCAGATATCTCGCTATACGGCGGTCAAATTTCACTAGGTAAAACCTCGCTAAAAACTAAAGACATACCTAAAGATTTAATATCTGAAGGCGGTTTAAAGCTTGTAGCACCCTCGACCTTCAATCCACTACAAAAACACCGTACTCAAGTTCGGACACTACTCCTAGAGAGTGGCCAAAGCTTTTTAGGTGGATATGCAATACCTGTAGATAAATGGAAAGATATAGAAAGAAGCCTTAATGATATTAAGACATCCTTTCAAAAATCTGTTCAGACGTTTGCAGATTCTTGGGCCTTAAATGTTCAGGAATGGGCAGAGAAGGAAAACCACCAACAACATCGGGACATTATTATAGCTTCTGCACCTAGTTCAGAAGTTATAAAGACTCGATTCAGTTTCGAATATAGTGCAGCTCACTTTTCTCCATTACAGGGATCAGAAGCGGCATTAGAGGGACAAGTAAAAGGTCTTTATTCGGATATCTACAAAGATATTGCAAAGAAAGCTGAAAACGCAATCAGAAGTTACGAGGCCGACAAGTCTCAAATTTCAAGAAAAATGCGTTCAACAATCAATTCGATTGTTGAAAAGCTTAAATGTTTGTCATTTGTTTCACCCAAGCTGGCAGTTACAGCCAAAGTAATCAGTGATTATTTTGAAGCAGTACCAATGCCCGATAAAGGCAACCTACCAAAAGAAACGCAATCTAGAATTGCAATTTTGTTGGTAGCTATGAAAAACCCTGAGAACCTACCCGACCTTGCTACTGTTCTTACAGCCCAGCAAGATAAGGTAAGTAGCTTACGAAACTTGACTCAACCGGCCAAAGAGCAGAAATGCGATGAAAGCCCAATGAAAAACAAGCCCTCGGAAGCGCTAAAGGATGAAACTACTTCAGAGAATATGTGTGAATTTGAAGAAGATATTCCTTTTAATGATGCTGATCAGTCAGACAATCATCAAACCCTAGAGGCCGATGACTCCACACCTCCATCAGTCGTATTATTTTAACCCAAGAACCAACTACCTCCAGGTAGTTGGTTCTCCCTAAGATTATTTCAGTAATAGCAGCATTACTAAAATGATTTTCTAGATCACCCTTGATCTTCTAACTACCCCCACCGGCTATTAAGCCAACTCCTTGGAGACTCCTTATGAACCACCAACAAATAGTGGCACTAGTCAAACTCTATTCGAAAGATATGGGCTTAACAGTAAATATAGGCGGCGATATTGCCTACACTACCGGCACGACAACTAACATCCCAGGATTCGATCATCTACCAGACGAGATGATAGACGTCCTAATGGGATATATTGCTCACGAAAGCGAGCATAACAAGTCTACTGATTTTAATATCATAGGCGCAAACAAAAAACCTTACTTCAATTTATTTGAAGATCATAGAATTGAAAGACTAGCAGCAGCTTCTTTTCCAGGATTTAAAACTTGGTTTCAGAAACTGGATCAGTATATCTATAGCCCAAAAAGCTACAACGATATTGATTCAATGACTGATTCCGAACTTGTTAATACCTACCTTATCTATCAAGGAAGTGTAAAAACAATGAATAGATCCCTCGATGCCGAAACCCTGCTAAACATTTCAAATATAACCACCTCTAGATTTGGGTTAGATGTATGCTTTCTATTAGATGACTTCCTTGAAGAATCAAAAAAGACAACATCATCAATTGATTGCATTGAACTATCTGACTTGCTTGAAAAGGCACTAATGGACTTCAAGCCCGAAGCTAACAGCGAAGCTAACAGCGAAGCTAACAGCGAAGCTAACAGCGAAGCTAACAGCGATTTTGGTAGTCAACTTGTAGAGCACATCAATGACAAGTCAGACTCAATTCAAAGTGAATTAAACCAAATTGCAGGAGAGCAAAAAACAATCCAAACGTATTCAACTGCTGGATTTTCACCAACCTACACAAACGGCGATAATAAAGCTCTACAACAATTAATTGAAAAAACTGAAACTAACAATGTTAGACGCGCACTTGTGCATATATTACAAGATAAGCAGCGTAAACAAACAGTGGCTTCAAAGCGCGGCAATAAACTTTATGGTTCGAAATTACATAGAGCTGTCGTAAACAACCCTTATATCTTTAAGAAGAATAAATCACTTAAAATAAGTGATTATGACTTCACTGTATTGCTCGACACTTCAGGCTCAATGGATGAAGTTTTGAGCCCCGTTCTTACGGTGACGCATGCCCTAATTTCAGGGATTAAAGATAACAAGAATTGCTCTCTTGCATTTTCAACCTTCCCTGACAAAGGAGTTTGCATAACAAGAGGCGCATGGTTTGATGAGGAAATTCTTTCTAGCATTTATGCTGGAGGGGGTACGCCAATCGTCCAATCTTTTTCTAAAGCTATTTCTGAGCTAGGAAATAGCAAAAACAAAAAGGTTATTCTTGTAATTACCGATCTAAATATCACGCATGACAAAGCTGATGAGTTAAATGATCTTATGCGAAAAAACCCATCTATTAATTATGTATGGGTAGGTATTAACACTAAATTTCTAATCCCTTTAAATGGGCATGTTATTGATGATGTTAGTACTGCTAATTTCGCACCAACCTTGAAGGCACTAGCAAATAAACTAGTGGCATAAAAAAAGGGCTCTCATGAGCCCTTTTTTTTATCCAAATAAACTAGCCGATAAAACATCGTGAAATTCTTCAGTATCAGATACATCATCTACAAAATCACTTTCTTTAACCTCACTGCTAATTTTAACATTTTCCTCATTATGGATAGATGCCAATTCATTACTTGGGATCACTCCAGTAAATTCCGTGGGTAGCCCACCCAGTCTAGAAAAAATCAACCCTAACTCTGCAAGCCTAGCCACCTCCGCTCCCAGATTTCCCTTAAGTTCATCTCTATTTTTATCTATGTATTTATAAAGTTCGCTTTTGCTATTTTTAAGACCAACATTAAATCGAATTAGATCAGCCATCTAACCCACCTTTTTCAGATGCTCACTATAGGTTTTAGCAGCAATTTTCAAACCATTAGCATTCGAATAGATTCCATCAGCCTCAACACTAATATCATGCCTTGGAAAAGCCTTGCGCAAAGATTCAATAAACATAGCGCTACTACCCCCACCGGCAATTATCTTATCAACAGTCTTTGCACTTTTACCAATATTGTTACTGGCTGGCATGATTGCCTGATTAGCCACCTGACTAATAACCTCTTTAACAGGAGAAAACTTTTTCTCCCCGCCGACAACACCATCTAACGGAACCTGAACCCCGCAAATTTTAAGAGAGTTATTACGCAGGGCTAAATCAATACGATGAAAGTCAGACGACTCAAGCTTTTCCAACCCAAGATCAGCAATTACAGTTTCATTAAGGTGGCGCATGACCTGTTGATAAACAGTATAAGCCCCCGTATCAGAAGCTCCCGATAATGAATCTACCGGCGTAAAGCCATCACAAGTCGCCCAATCATTACTAAAATATCCAAAATCAAAGCGCAAAGTTCTCGATGTCTGCATCTCTTTAAATGCATCAGCCCCCTTTGCAAAATTAATAAGCCCCGCTACAGGCTGCTGAATCACTACAACATTATGAATTGTGACCGACTTTCCTCCACCAATATTATGATGCCCTTCAAGCCAGTCTTTAAGCTCCGTTTTCATTTCAATGAAATTATTATGAGGAAGGCCAACACCTAAGAAATCAATTTCACTATGCCCCATAGATTGTAAAGCGGCATAAGTTAATGCCTTATATTGATCACTTTTCACATAGTCACGATTCAAAACCTTTGTTTCGTTGGTTAGTAGCTTCGAGATTTCTTTACCAACAAGGTATTCAACCTCACCAACACGCACTTCAAATACATCAGCCTTTTTGAAAACACCATCGTCAAACTGAGCGCCACCGCTCAACACAGCAATACTTGGGAATATGTCATTCTCATCACCCTTAGTGAATTTCGTATTACCAAACCCTAAATCAAGACCTTCACATACTAAAGTCATACAGAACCACCAGTTAAAAATATTGTTAGCGAAGCCATACTATAAACGCAAATTTTATCCTCAACAATCCTTTTAACAAACTTAAGAACAACCTTGCATCAAATCTGAGTAAGTAAGATCCAAAAAATACCAAAACACTGCACTCATTCATAAAAACACTCAAATTTGATGCAAAATTGAATCAATCAAGACAGTTGCTGGATTTTTAGAGAATCCAAGAAATACTTACAAGAAAAAACAGGTGAAAAATCAAAAATACATCCACTATCCCCATATATGGGGATTAGATGATTAAAATGCGCTTAAGGGGATACCAGCTTGCAATATCTATGATTAGCGTTAATAACTTTTACTGGGGATAGCGGCATGAGTATCCCTGAGATAATGAATGGCGAATTCATCCATGCGTAGCACCAGCGCGAAGCGCCAGCTCGGATACTGCAAAAAAATTAGAGAGAGGGATTGGTATAAGGTAGGGGTTCAGCAAAAACCAACTACACACAAGATAACAACAATAGTCATCAAGTCATGAGGATTTTAAGAAACAAAAATTGGAAGGAAATCAATATTCCAACCGTGATATGGAAGGCTGTTATTCGAGCAGGAGAATACAACCGCACAAAAGGAATCTAAAAATATCAACCTCACAAAACACGCACCCCAAATACACACACTCCACTTCAGTAAATCAAAGTGGAGTGAAGCGTGAAATCTACCCGCCCTCTCAAAAATCCGTTGAAAGAGCAATTGGAGCAATACCACAAAGCAATGTGTGATCATGACAGAGCTGTGACTCGTATTCCTTATTGGCCTTTTCATTAGAATCAACAATGGAATATCCAAACACCTCCCTACCGTCAACCTCTGAAATACACACAACAGCCCAAGATGAATAGTTCTTTTGTTTATGATATCGACCCACCTTCCAGAACTGAGATCTGCTTATGGGCCATAGGACGCGGTGTAGGTAGAGTTATCTTTCAGCCACTCGCTATACTGATCAATTGCCTTCTTCTCCGTATTTCTAATGCGTATTGATCTGAATTTTTGTTGCTAGTGCCTGTGGTGCGAAAAACAATATACATAGTTATATTCCCATAACGATTAAGTTAATGGCAAAAGTAACGCAGAACTCAAAACTGTAAAGTCCGAAGGGAGATGATAGGAAGAGCAAAAAACTATAAGTAAAAGTTCGACACAAAGAATATTTATTCTGTAAAACACAACTAGTGGCAAGGCAGTTCAGTGTGAAAGGCTTGGAAAGCACCACTTACAACTAGATTTCATAACAGTAATATAAATATTCAGGCGTGAGACTCACACCAACACTAAATTCAAAACCTAATTTATAGACAACGACTTTAATCCACCCGAAATTTGACAGTTCTTGCCTTCATGAGATCTTCAAGATCCCCACAAATGATCAAGAAGACCAATCTATGACACCTATCGACCTATTCACTCCCACTGACTACCAAGAGCTGTCAGTTTTAAGCTTCGGCGCAGGCACAGATTCAACCTGCATCCTTGAAAAACTAATAGACGATGAAGAATACCGCCAAGAGTACGCACCAAACCGCTTACTAGTTGTTATGAGCGATACAGGCGATGAATTTGAAGAAACATACAGGCACGTTAAAGAAACTCAACAGAAGTGCATAGAAGCCGGTATTGAATTTGTATTTATAACCTCAGATATGGGTTATCACTCTGAAAGCTGGCTTAACTTGAGACACTTCTACAGAACCCATACAGCTATTGGGTCAAAGGCATACCCTAAGACATGCTCAGATAGACTTAAGATTCAGCCAATATATCGATTCCTTGAGCAATGGCTTTCGGACAATTACGGCGTTACATGTAACAAAAAGAAAGGCTTCTACGAATTCACCGCCACATACGGAAAAATAAACATGATGGTAGGGATCGCGAAAGGGGAAGAAAAGAGAGCGTCAGACGCGGCGAATAATCCAAACAAGTGGTATAGAAAAAACATAAACAACGTCTATCCATTGCTTGAGAAAGGCTTTGATCGACAAGCATGCCAAGACTATCTACATAGCAAAGGTATGTATGTTATCCCGTCAAACTGCAAGGCATGTCCTTTCCTTTCGCTAGAAGAACTTGAATATCTCCGTAGATTCCATCCAGAATCGCTTGAAGAGTGGGTAGGACTAGAAGCCGCAAAGCTACATAAACACAAAGATAAAAATGCGGTGATCGTTACAGACAAAAGAGGAGATGTAGTTCTTGATCGCCATGGCAAGCCAAAGACACAAAATAAGAACTACGGCGTATTTGGAGTTAAACCCTTAACAGTGAAAATAATTGAGGCAAAAAAATCTTTTTCAGAATGGACAGATGAGCGCATTAGAGAATACAGATATTCTCACGGACACTGTGTTTCAACAGTTTACTAAGAAACTGGGGGGGCAGATTGTTGGACACGACATCTAATGCCTGTTAGGTCGCTACGAGCTAATGCATGGTATTAATTATAAGAGAGCCATCAGGAGTCTTATAAGAGCGCATGTAAGCAAGTACAATTACTACAAACAACAATCCTTATGGAATCCACATAAATGAAGCATGCTTCGAAAAAATGGTTATTGATAACAGGTGTTAGCACAGCAGGAAAAAGCTTTATTGGTGACTGTCTTCCCGAATCAATGTTCTTCACCCCCGTCAGCGACACTACGAGGCCGCCACGAAGCCATGAAATGAATGGAATAGATTACTATTTTGTCAATAACGATTTCAAAGAGAAAGCTCTTAAAGGTCTCTATATTGAAACCACTGAGTTTGTGGGTAATAGCTACGGGGTAACCTATGAAGAAATATCAAAAGCGAATGGACGCATAATTGCTCATGTGTGCGATTGGAGTGGGCTTTCCGTATTAAGTAATCGATATGATTCATTAAGAGTATTTATCGATATTGCTCCAAGAGACATAATATCAAGAATGCTTGCTCGATGGATGGATAACGAGAAAGAAGATCTTGAATACTTAGCCAAGAGAATACACCACGCACTTACAGTAGAGATGGAGTGGTCTGGAATGGTAGATATTTACTATTCAGATAGTGATGAATTCAAAAAGGATATGCCGAGTCTTGTTAGAAACCTAATCAACCAAGAATACAAACCAAAGCCTTTCGAAATAAAACGATCTTCAAAGTACAAGCTATTACATGTAGAACCAATATTACAATTCCTCACTAACAGCTCAAGACCAAGGCGAGGAGAAATACACAAGACAATGAGTAGTGAGCTACTTGCAATAATAAATCAGTACTAGCGTCGAAGTGTTAAATATAAAAATGAGAGAGATGACCTTTCTGCTGCTCCAGACCAAATGTTCGCATGCGAACATTTATATAATAGCACCATAATATCCCCTCAACTTTTGTAATCCTGTGGCGGATGTTCGCATGCGAACATCTTGCTGGAACCTAGCCTCCCAAATTCTAAATAATGTTCGCATGCTAACATTTTTCCTTGTAAGTGATATTTCACTCTTGCTTAGACCCCCTCACCTGTTAATATCAAAAAAAAGAATTCGCCGCTAGGTTAAAAGCCCAATACTAGACAGATGTTAAAAGTAGGGTAATTTGGTGTTTTTCTTGAATAAGCAAAGCAAGTAGAGGATTTCAGAATGAAGCACCTTGGACATATTATCGCGATCAATAACCAAAAAGGTGGAGTTGGCAAGACAACATCTGTGGTTAATATTGGAAAAAACATAGCCGAAAAAGGTTACAAAGTTGCGCTGATAGACATTGATCCTCAGAGTGACTTAACTACCGCAATTTATCCTGCCGATGAATTGCCAGAAGGCGTGGAAATTGAAACCCCTGAAGGTCTTCGCCCAGGGATGAAAAATAGTTATATATTTTTCAAGGGTGAAAACATGCCTGTTGCAGACACTATCGTTTTTGGGGTTGATGTCGGTATCGATATATTCCCTACAACATCTCAATTGGCGAACCTGGAGAAGGATGGCTTCGAAGTTATCTCAACCTTCCAAGAAAAAGTTCGAACCTTAGCTGAAGACTATGATTTCATCTTGATTGATACACCTCCAGGCATGGGGAATCTTCAAACTGCAGCATTAGCCGCTGCAACAAAAGTTCTTATCCCAACTACCCTTGAAACCTTTTCGATTAAAAATCTTAATAAGCTTATCGCCATGATTGGCAACCTTAAGAAAACAGGTAATCCAGAAGTTGAGATACTAGGAATATTTGCAACAGCATCAAAGGCTCAAAAAACCAAACTGATGAATCACTATCTAGGTGAGCTGGCAGAAGACTTTCCTGGGATGATATTTAAGAGTGAAATTACATCTAGTACAGATGTAGCCACGGCCCTAGCATTGGGTATGTCGATTAATGAATACAAGCCAAAAGCAAAACAAGCAAAGCAATTCAAAGATCTAACAAAAGAAATTCTCGAAGGCGTTGGAGTTTAAGATGAGCACTCAAAGCACAGAATTGCTAAAAACTGCCAAAAAAGTAAAAGGCTTAGGAATTAAGAAGTCAGTAAAAAAACCTGCTGCCGCATTCGACTTGGATGTACTCTCAGGAAAAAGCCCAATAACAAGTGAAGAAATAAAAAGCAATGCAGAGGAAGCTATAAAATCGCTTCCTGAAGGACATAACTACAAAACACAATTTGTTGACTCAAGCTGTATTACTCCAGACCCTGATCAACCAAGAAAAGACATAACAGAAGAGAGTATTAATAGCCTCTGCGATAGAATTGAAACGATTGGCCAGCTTTACCCTATCTTAGTTAGAAATCATCCCGAATCAGGATCTGAGTTTAAGTACATGATTGCAGATGGTGAAAGAAGATGGAGGGCCATTCAAAAAAGCACCACTATTAATGATATTTCTATCATTTTGATACCTGACACACTGACTCCCGCAGATATTTTGATTTACCAGCTATCAGCTAATAACGATCGTGAAGGGATGACTGTTGCGGATAAGGCAGATGCTTACCGCAAAATATCAATCATGTTTAAGGAAGAAGGGAAGACTCAGGAAGCTGCCGCTGAAAGAATTGGAATATCTAGAACACTACTGTCTAAATACACAAGAATCTGTGATGAGGAGTATGAAAGTATCATGCACTTATCTATTTCTGATACTTGCAATGACATCGAGGCTCTTTATTTACTATCGACGCTTAAAACACTATCTGAGGACGTTTACTCTGAAAGCCTAGCGATGATACAGGATGACATAGTTAAAGGTTCTGTGAGGGCGTTTGTGAAGTCTCAGATAGATAAGGCCAACAAGGTCTCTGATGATTCTCCGAAAAAAACAACTAAAGCGAAAATGACGCGATTGAAAGCTGAATCCATTAGCTATAGTAGCGATAAAAAATCAATCCAGATATCCGTGAAGGGAAAGGTGATTGAAATAGATCTAAGTGATATCCCTGAAGAAATTGAAAAATATTTCAAATAGAGGGGTTGCGCATAATGAGAAGTGTGAGAAATTAGAAGAATGAAAAACACAGACCAAGATCAATTAGCCAGTTTAGAAGTCACTGTAAACAAGCAAGTAACAAAGGTTGAAATTTCTCAGGAACATGCGAAAATGTTTCAAGAAATGATTGCCACGTTCGAGAAGAATGTGAGTAGAACTCCTTCAATCTACATGGCTATTCGTGATTCAAAACTAAATCATGAATTAAAAAGTTTATTACTCAAAATCAGATTGACCCAAGATTTTGACATTGAATGCGTTTATCCAGTGAGTTTTAGAAACCACTGATTAAACCAAAAGCGTACCGTCATAGGTGCTCCAGAGGAGGCTAGTGTTGATATCCCGTGGGGGGATGGAGCTAGTCTTTTTTTTATAAAAAATAAGACGACAGAATTACCAGACGTAATGATCGACTTTTTCCCCAGCTATCCACACAGCATATATATTAGTGCTGCCTGGATATAAAAAGATATTTTAACTCAAGAGTTATCCTGTAACGACCGTCACCCCAAGCATGCTATATCTTTACTCAAAGAACGTACTCATCAATTAAAATTTATTACTCATTAACCACACCTAAACTTATGAAGTTCAAATAAGCAAACAGGACTCTAGATAAGTAATTCAAGAATTATTACTCGCTGCCAGCTTCATGATCGGACTATATGAGCTTTTAAATATCATAAGATTTAACGATAAGAACCTGTTCATAGAATGTATTACTGATAAGAGTTTGTTGACACTGTGGTTATCGTGGGCAACTTGTTGTCCACATATCCACAATGTAAATATATTAGTATTACTTTAGATTTATCTAGTCTTATAGGGTGTTATTCAGATATAAGAAGATATAGATCTCCCAAAATATCTCTACAGCCCTTGCAGTTAAAGGCATGAACTATCCTCGATTAAGTTACATTCACACTAAGCAAAGATAAATACACTAAATACACCTTTCTTATCATGTAACACATTAATACAACCTTTTAATAAGCAATTCTAAACAAGCAATACAATTTACATATCTCGGTTTAAGCTTTTATAACCTCATAGAATGAGTAAGGAAAATTGACTTATGCATGCCGTGGAAGAGAATTAATTGGAATTGTGCGTGAGAAAGCCTATCAAGGAGTAGCTAGAAGCCACTTTGTAAGCTCACTGAGAGGAATTAGTGGTGAATTGGACTGCTACTAGTAAAAAAGGCGCAGTAATGCTTACGGAGAACCGCATAAAGTAAGGGGTGAAGGTGAAATATCAGAGAGGCTGTTTTAAGTAGCGTATTCGGGCTCTAATTGGTAATGACCAAAGCTCTTGCTCAAAGTCACTTATGAAGCGACTAACGTAAACCAAGACATTTTGAGAAGAGACAGGAAGCTCTTCCGCTTTACCTTGCTCAATTTGAATATTTTGGAATATCCGAAGTCTCGATAGCCAAGATATAGCCTTTCTTAGACGATAAACTTGTTCACGAAGAGCTTTTGAGAAGTATTTGTTTTGAAGGCTGCGCATATCAGAGTCTGATTCCAACAGCCCCTTATTCTTTGTCCTCCATTCAATAGATTGCTTTATACCTGATACATCAAGAAGTTTCTTTATGCTGTACTTAAAGATCAGATTGCCATCACCACCATGGGTTGAATAGAAGGAATAAAGCCACAACTTAAGAGGTGATCTTCCAATAGACTCCAATATGTTCGGATTAACTCTAGCAAGTGGAGTTTGGTTTAAAAGAAGCTCTAGAACAGGGCCAATACAAAATTTCCATTTACTAAACCGGCGAGAAGAATAATTTGTTCGGGTTACCTCACCCTGATCTGAGTTTATCGATACCTTCCCAGTATCCAGATAGGAAATGAGGCTGGAAAGATTTGGGAGAGCTGAGTTCGAGGAAATCTCAAATTGAGCAGTAACTAATTCAATAAGTTCTTTTTCAATATCAACATAACCAGTTCCCGATGGCTTTATACCAGCAGCCTTGAGAAGCTTCATTGGTGATATTTCGACAATATCATTAAAACCAGTGCGCTTGGCTTCATTCAATAGCTCTAATAGAACCCTAAATGAGCGCATACGGAGAGGGCCATTAAAATGGTGAGGATCGGATGTAATACTACGAGATACGTTCGTAATTACTTTACCTTCAGGTGTTTTAGAAGTTATTTGTACCGAATTAGAATCGAAATCCTCATTACTACTTGACCACTCAGCTGAAAAAAATCGGGCTTGGATCAAGGCGGTTGGGTATCCACGCATTGATTCAGGCCAAATCTTTTTGCCATCAGAGATTAGTTCAGCGTTGTCCATCTGCGAAGAGACAACAGTAACTTTCGTAGTCAAAGCACTTCCAGTTAAAAATATTGTTAGTGTGGTTTAAAATCACTTATTAGCCGTAGAACTACAAATCTAAGATGAAAGATAGATTTGGAGCACGCGAATAACTATTACGGAAGCAAGTTTATTGGTTAAAACACAGTGTTATCAATCAATTATTCCCCTTAAAAGGCCGAAATCCTTACTAATTCAGTCGCGTTCGGTAGTGAATCAATTATTCCTCGGTAGTGAATCAATTAACTCCAGAAAGTTTATCGGTAGTGAATCAATTATTCCTCGGTAGTGAATCAATTATTCATCAAAAGCCTATTAATGCTCGGTAGTGAATCAATTATTCATCAAAGCCTACTAATTCGCGGTAGTGAATCAATTATTCATCAAAGCCTACTAATTCGCGGTAGTGAATCAATT